>Ga0209589_1009073_pt1 | contig 15212 bp, 7 predicted proteins | sample CowpeawhiteBW_FD_187525 | JGI IMG/M metagenome (GOLD analysis project Ga0209589, IMG submission 187525) | Root nodule microbial communities of legume samples collected from California USA - Cow pea white BW (SPAdes) (version 2) | ecosystem: Host-associated > Plants > Roots > Nodule | place: USA... | reverse complement strand
ATATTATTTATAAAATTTAATTCTTCCACTATTATACCCTCTTTCATGAATAATAGTAATTATATGATATATAAAAAAACCACATTTGATTCAAGAGGAAAAGAGGAAATTACAATTAAAAGAGACAGATTTTATTTTGTGTTCGATATAAAAAAATATTTAGAAAATAAGTGTTGGAAGTATTAAATTTTTTTATCATAGATAATTATATTAATTAATATAAATTAATATAAATTATATATAACACTATATTTTATAAAATAAAACAAATATTACAGACTATTTTTTATAAAATAAAATAATTAATATCAAGTAAACTGTAACTTATAATATAACCATAAAATTCACTTAAATATATTATTATAACATAACCTAAAAAGTGTTACGTACGTTTTTTTATTATTGTATATGAAATGAAAAAAAAAATCAAAGAGTAAATTTTGTGCATAGTGTACATGAGACGAGGAAATCACAGAGTGCCGTACATTATCAGTACTATCTAAGCGTGAAGCACAGAAAAAACTAAAAAGCAGTTCAGTTATAGTTAACTCATTTAAGTTTAGTTTTTAAAATCTGTACCAGATAATAGTATAATTCAATTTTTAATACAATCAATTCAGTTTATTTTAGTATAAAACAATACAATTAACCGTAGTACAGTACAGTTAAATTAATTATGCCCAGCCCTAGATGTTACTATAAAAGAAGAAGTATTCACCTTATATACATTCGAAATCTTTGACAATAATCACTGTGTCTGAAAGTAAATAATTTTTTACCAAAACTATGATGTTTTAACATATATATTGGTTCGATGTTGTTCTTGAAAAACCTTGTATCAATATCTGTCTATTGGTAGTTCGGTTATTAGTTCAATCAATGGGGTTTCTTACCCAAGAGAATATAGTTGACTTGTTAGAATTTCTTTTCTTTTCTTTTCTTTCCTTCAACTGTACCAAAAAATATTCAGGTTCATTCAATTTGTATATTCCATATGATTATTTGGACCAGTTACTATTAAATTTGATTTTGATGCGGTTTTAATTCAATTAAGCTAAGACTTTGGACCAATTTGGTTGGTTCAATTTAAATGATTAAATCAGTCAATTAATCCAAATAATTAATCACCTCTAATTATTTGGGTATTAAGGTTCACTAAAGTAGAGCATCAAAAAATTTATGTATCTCCTTCTATTCTTTTATAATATATAACATTCGATTAAGTTCGCACTTTTTTAATTCCACATTTCGTATAAATCCGTATTTAAAAAGAAAAAATTTTCAAATCAATAATTTTAAGACTTTATTTTTATAAAAAATCACGTAAAGTTATTTGACTTTATATTATATTACATTTTATTATATATATTGAAAGAAAATATATGAATAAAATAAAATAACAAGTTTTTTCAGTATCATATCTTTTATATCTCTCATATTTTTACGATTCCTACAAATTCTCGACACTCGTAATATTTCATACTGTAATTATATGATATCTAATATTTTATATTGTAATACGACTCTTAAAATTTCATAAGTCTACATCCCAATTAAGTCTGCATCAAACTCTCAAGATTAAAATGCGGACTTAAACGAATGTTTAATGTAGTTGATTCAATTTTTTTTTTTTAAAATAAGGAAAACATTTACTCTTTTCTATTTTTGATACAATCTATTAGAATATCTTTTTAGTTGTCTCACTTCAATGTAGTATTTTTGTCTTATTATATTTTGTCTCTTTTATCTTAATTTGTTTTTTTTTTCACGTTAATTAAATAAAGGCACAATTGAAATAAAAAAGAAACAAAATATAAAACATACTTTTTTATTAAAAAAGGAGAAGAGAGAAGTACTGCCTCTATTCCTAAAATGAAAGGTTAAAATACCTCTAATTTAGTAATGATGTAACTAAAAATATGATTAAAGATATTTTAAATCTAAACTATTTTTGAAAATTATTTTTAAATTAAATTATATATCTATTTTGTTTCTGATTTTTGTAAAAGTCATATAACATATCCTCTACAACAACAAAAATACAGAAAATATTTTTCATGCAACTCCGACTATAATATATATATATATATATATATATATATATATATATATATATATATAATATGAAAAATACATAGCAAGAGATATTTATAGATTCCTGACCAACAAAATCATCACATAATTATTGGAATCAAACGTTGGTCTCTGAAATATGAATTTGTTCTTTATTGACTAATTTTATTTTATTTTTTGCTTTTGAGAAAGGATGAGATGCTTTTATTCTTGAATGATAATAGTTCCTCTAGGTATTTTTTCTTCTTCTCTCTTTTAGCTTTACCTGAATAGATATGGCAATAATTGTAGGTTGTAGCTATCTAGGTAATTGGGTGGTTGGTTGGGTTCATACTGTTTCATCTTTCTTTCAACTTTCAAAATGCAAGATTATTCCATTTGGTTAACAATTCCACGAAATATCACATCATATAAATTCCCATGCATTCAGTACCTTTTTCTTTCAGAGTTATTATGAATACAAACTCAATGGAGCATCACCATGTATAACTTAGACACGTTTTCTTATTCCCATAAGAATATATACAGAAAGATTGAAACTTTTCCTACATATTCATTCTTTCAACTTCCAAGTTGGGATAATAATCTCGATGAAATTATTATTCCCATGCTTTTAATTTCATTTTCTTCACAAAGGCAGACACGTAATTAACTAGATTATTTACTTGCTTCCATGTTTACTATGATCTCTCGGAGATTCCATATCGATTAAAGCATGGCAGATCTGAATTTTTGGGAGAGTCAAAACAATATACTCAATTTATATATTTAAGATTTTTGTCACTAATTCAGGAAAAAATAATACATAATTTAATATAATTATAATTATAACAAAAAATACATATATCTAAATAATATTGTCATTTGTTTTTTCATATTCTTGAATTTATCAAATAATTGAATCATAACTACATTTTTTAGCTTTTTTTTTCAATGTAAATAACCATATTATCTGCAAAATATTGATTTTCCATTTTACTAATATGCACATATCGATTCAAAAGTCATCACAAGCTTTTGTTCTCATCTTCACTTCTTTTTTATCAATTTTAAAAAATAAATTTATTCTTTATTTTTTTATCAATATACCTGTCTATAAAACAAGTTTAAGACTAAAAAAATAATTTATTATAATTTAATCAAAAATTGAGAGACATAATTACTAAAAATAACTATGATAATCAAGTTACACTTAAAAATCTTCTATAAAAAATCACATAATACATTATTTGCTCTTCTCTTTTTCATATAAAATGAATATACAAAAGGGTAATGAGATAAAAAAAATAGGACTAAATATTAAACAAGTATTGCACTACCAAGTGAGACAAGAGAAAATTTTTTTTCCTTTAAGAATAAGAGAAGATATGAAAAAGATGAGGAGAAAAATAATGAGTTTCTGTTTAACTTTTTTTTTCGTAACAAAAGAAATTAGGTAAGAGTAAGAAATGAGTACAACACGTGAAAAAACACAAAAAAAATAATAAAAATTATCTTAACAATTTTTTTATTATATTTAATTTATATTGTACTATTTATTAAAATTAAATGATGTACTTTATAAAAAAATAAAAAAATACCTAATTTATTTTTTATTAATTTTCGATATATTACTATCTAATTTAAAATGATACACATAATTTAAAACATTTAAAAATATATAATTTAAAAAATTTTAATACATAAAACTTAAAAAAAAAGTTAAAAAAGTTGGGGGGTCGTGGCCCCCGCCCGCTCCTATGTGGCTCTGCCACTGGATTAAAGATAAAACTGTTAGCATAAGTATATGTTTTAGACCCATGTTGCTCTTAGGGTTACCTTTGTATGTGTATATATAACACATCTCTTATAACATTTTAAACACACTCAATAATACACAATTTCCTTCTCCATATATATATATATATATATATATATATATATATATATATATATATATATATTGTTTTCTATATGGTATCAAGAGTCCTAAATGATCCATGATTGAGAAGGGATCCTTACTGTAGTTCCTCTTCCTTAAACCCTTGGCCATCAACCCTAAGCCATATGTCTCTTTTACAAATTTTATGATTGAGAAGAGATTTTTGCACTAGTTCCTATTTCCTAAGCCTTGAGCCCTAAGCCCTAAGCCTCTTTCTCAATTTTTCAAGTTTCACCTAATTGTAATTTTGTTTTCTGCTTTGAGGCGTTTTTGGAGGTTCTGCCCCAAGTTCTTTATGCCATTTTAAGATATTTGCAATTCTCTAATATTGGGATATGTTTTGTTCGTTGCTTCCACTATGTGATTCACATCTTTGTTTTGTATTCGATTTATAATGACAACTCGTAAAGATTATTCTCTTTCGTCTATTAGTGTGCAATTGGATGGTAAAAATTATTCCTACTGAACTTATGTTATGAAAAAATTTCTTCGTGGAAAGTCCATGTGGGGTTATGTTTCAGGTGATTGGGATAGGGAGTAGGCAAGGTGGACTCTATAATTAGTTCAAGGAATCAACAATTGCAGTCTAGTATGGATTTATCTTCATTTTGCTTGTCTTCTTCTTCCTCAGCTTGCATTTGGTAGTGTTACAAGCACCTCAATATTTAGACCTTTCACAATTTTGGCATTTGGTATTTGGTCTTTTGCAATTTTGGCATTTGTTATTTTGACCTTTCGCAATTTTGGCATTCAGTATTTGGACCTTTTACAATTTTGGCATTGGGTATTTGGATTTTTTGTAATTTTGGCATTTGGCCTTTGGACCTTTCGCAATTTTGGCATTTGGTATTTGGACCTTTTGCAATTTTGGTATTTGGATCTTTCACAATTTTGGCATTTGGTATTTAGACCTTTTGCAATTTTGACATTTGAAATTTGGACCTTTCGCAATTTTGGCCTTTGCATTTGGGTCATGTGTCTGCATCTCGTTTAAAGTTTTTGCAATCTATTGGAGTCTTGGGTACTTTGAACAATCATGACATTTCTAATTGTAGTGGTTGTAAACTTCAAAATTTTCTGCTTTACGCTTTCGTTTTTTTTTTATTTGACAAACTCTTAATGTATTTTTAGCTGTAGTATTGTGAGTTTGAGGGAATGTTAACATAAGTTCATGTTTTAGGCTCATTTACTTGTTGTTCTTAGGAAATACTATCGAGATGTATATGATTCAGTGTGAGGCCACTCATTAGTATCTTAGTCTTACACTCGAGATGTATATGATTCAGTGTGAGAGGCTCATTAATATCTTAGTCTTACACTCGAGATGTATATGATTCAGTGTGAAAGGTGTGTGTTGGAGATTTCCACATTAACTAGAGATAAGTTTATTTCATAGTATATGTTCTGATCCGACCCAAGTTCGTCTGACAATCATCGTTAGGAACAACCACTGCGTTCCCGAGGTATTGTCCACTTTGGAGTTGTGTGGAGCTCCATCACAGTTTTGTCCTTAAAAGGCGCCTCGGAGGGTGGAGGGGGACTTATTGGTTGACCTCGACTCCTAAGTGATGTGAGACTTATTAGTTGTACCGAAACAAGCCCCCTAGTCGAGGGCAAGGGGAGTTGAAGGGGAGTTTTCGTTCCCACATACGATGTCAATGTTCTGATCTGACTCAAGTTCGTCCGACAACCATCGTTAGGAACAACCACCGCATTCCTGAGGTATTATCCACTTTGGAGTTGCATGGAGCTCCATCACGATCCGACCCAAGTACTTCTCTTGTGAATGTTTATGATGTATGACTAGTAACATCTTTTCATTTATTTTTTGTTACTGGAATGACTCCAATGTGTCTCCACTTAAGTGTTTAAGTTGAATTGTTGTTTCCTATTGGTGTGATCTAAGAGTTAGGACATATCCTTCTTGATTGCATTCAGAGTTGATCTTGTTATGCTTCTTATCTAGTATATGTTTACATGTAATGAGATACATATACCCTACTTCACTTTTACTCATTCGTAAGATACCTTAAACACATGAAAAGTATCATTATTGTTAGCCAAAAACAATATTTATGTAAATTTAGAATAATCATCAACTACAACCAATCTACAATTTTTTGTCAAACCAAATAGATCCATATGTAGAAGCTTTAAAGGTGATGTATTGGAAGCACAAATTTTTCATTTAAAATAACTTTTTTACTATTTTCCTTTTTGGCATACTTCATAAAGAATATGAGTTTTTTTTATGAATCAACAATACTCTTAATAGGTTCTCCTTGAAAGCTTTGAAATATATTTGATGTTAAAAGGGCCAAGTTTTTTATGTCAAAGCCATCTTTCATATTCTAGAAAGCAAACAAGTGATTGTCTACTTACTCAAATCTATCATATCAATCTCATAAACATTGTTCTTTCATCTAGTAGTGAAGAGAGTTTGACCATTCGAGGATGAAACTATACAACTATCCTTACTAAAGGAGACAATATAACTATTTTACATAGTTGACTTATGCTCAGTGGGTTATACTTGAGTCCTTCGACATACAAAAGCAGTTTGAATTAAGACAAGGGAAGTGAGTCCTATGGAACAAATACATGTTATCTTACCCTTGTTGGCTCATCTAAAGGTTACTTTGCCTCTAATTTTGAAGGTTTAGGGATGTATTGTGGGCATCTATAGTCCTTACTTTCTTCCCATAGAATAAATCTACAATAGTAAATAGAAGTTTTTTTGGTACCCAAACCTTTTGGTTTCTTTCCTATTAGTTTTATGAAATTATTTCTAGTGTCTATATTTGACACTTTTGTGTCCAAACTTGTCATAATGAAGGAAAATACCTTTAATCTATATGTAGAATTCTTTTTCTTTTTATCTTTCTTACCAATAAGATCATATCCTAGTCTAGATTTTTCAAAGGCATGACTGGAAGTAGAAAATAAGTTAAAACTTTGAACTAGTGAATTTTTAACTTTTTCTCTAATTTGAAATACCACTCAAAGATTGAGTTGCAACTCATGAGAAAATTTTCATAAGATACTTCTCATCTTCTTCAGATGATAAATGTGAAAAATAGGTTAAAACTCAAAAAGGATGGTTGAATTGTGCTTTAAAACTTGTTTACAATGTTCGCAAAATATTGTTTAATGATGTATAGTCACATGTTTTACTTGACAAAGGTACTATCCAGTGATTTTCTCAGTGAGATTTAATGAATTTATTGAAAGAATAGAGCTATTATATGTACCAATAGTAGGAAGGAACACTTGGTATAAAGTTAATGATATGACTAAAAGTAAAATAGATAAAGTCTTGATATCCATAGAATGGTTTGAAAAGTGGCCCGAATGTAAATAATAGGTAAAAGAAAGACAAGTCCCTGGTCATTATGCATTAATTCTTAAGTTTACCTCAATTGATTGGGGCCTCAAGCCATTTAGGATGTTGAATGTATGGGTTTGTGATCCGGGTTTGAAAGAAATGGTAAAAAAAAAATCATGGTTCTCATATATTGAAATTAGAAACACTATGGTATACTACAAAAGATAAATGCTGAGGCAATTAATATTATGAATTCATGAGAATATAGTGCAAGATAGCATTGGATGGTGAGTAGGTACCAAGAGATTTGACGTTTTCCCTCAAATGCAAATTTTCTTTTCATATAAACCAAAACAAAGTGCATGTGTAGACATTAACAAATATCATATGAATCCTTTACAAATGGTTTAAAATCAAAGAAATTACATAGTACCATATCTATTCATTAGTTTGATAGTGTCATTGAGTGAGGCTATCTAAATGTTGTCCTTCCCCGTGTGCACTGCAATAAACTAGTTTCCTCTTCTCTCAACAAATAGACCTTAACAATTATAAAATTAAACAAACTAGAAAGTTCCATTTAAAGTTTTTGAGTTGATCTCTATGACGAAGATCTCCATTAGATTTTCTTATTATCAACAGACTAAATTAGCATAGTTAGTGATTGGGGAAACTCTCTTTCCACAATTAACTTCTACAATATCTACCTTAGGTTTATGATCAATTATCACTGTATAAAGGTAAACATGTTCTAGTTAGATTCTTAACTAAATGATATAGAGTTAATTTACAAAGATTATTGAGTTAATTGTCAAACCTCAGGTTATGTACTAAAGTCTTTTAGTTCCTGCTAAAAGATAAAAAAAATCAATAAGTGATAAAAAGAATAAATGCTCGTTAATCATATAGAACTAGAGGAAGGGGGAAATTCCCTTGGATGGTGCGGTGATTTGCATTGTGAACATTGAAATTATGAAGTACCTCTCCATGTTGTGGGGCTACTACATTTTTGTGTCATGAGAGATATTGAAATAGAGGAAATAAGGAAAAGAGGGAAAAGTAATTTATAATATCGTAAAATATCTTTTTTCCCTTTCATTCCTCCTAATTTGCAAGGCAAGAAAAATGAAACAAAACAATGGTATATGTTCCATACCAGTTCACCTTATTGCATCATCTTCTTATATATCCAAGCAATGGAATTTAATCCCATCCCATTTCATTCCACCTCCTTCCACCAATCCAATCAAATATTTAGATTTTTGTATACTTGTCTAAATAATGTAAAAACCATCCCTGGTTATATAGTAAAAATTATAGAACACATAAACAAGTTGAGTGTAAACATCACAAAATATGCACAAACCTACACCTAAGACTTTTGAAATTAATAATAAGAAAGTAAGTATAACCCCAAAATCAAGAATGTTAAAAGAACAAAAAGTATTATGCATCAACATATTTTAGATATGACACCAAATAATATTATCAACATGTACTAGAAAAAATGAGAACACAAGAAAACAAAGAGCATAACCGCATTGCTTCAAGTGTCTTGTAGTCTCAAAACTTAATGACCATCAAATTAATATCTATGTGTGATACAACTGGTATCTTTATTACTTAGAATGGGTGTTCTGCTATCATGCTTTAAATTTAAAACACAGATACCATGCAAGTTGGGTGCTAAAAAGAAAAAGACAACAAGAGTAATAATACCGTATTATTTTATGAACATTATTTGTATTCCTCAATTATAAAACAAAGCGCACCAAAAGGCTTATCATAACAAAAGTCTTGTTCTGCTAAGCAACCTAAGATGGTATCCAATCTATTCCAAATAAAAGCAAGAAGAACACAGAAAACAACAACTAGAAGCAGCTTCTTCAAATAATAATCTTGTTGACCTTGATGAGTGCGAAGAGGATATCCATGAGCATCGCCATGTTCATCATTGTGCTCACCACAATCACGTTGCAGAGTTTCATCGTGGTTGCAAATGATCTTATGTCACCGACATCTAGAGTTGGTGAATCGGTAGATCTAAGTCGCTCTTGTAAGAATCCAACTACGAAATTTTGCATGAGGATTCAGAGGTGAGGTTATGGTTTTTCCTGTTGAGGTTCAAACCCAATTCACGAAGAGTCTTTCTTCCCCATATTAGGGTTTGCATCATTAAAGGATCTTGATCTTAATTGTCTTTTATTCATGTATTTTGTGTTAATCCCATGAAATAATTTAGGATGTTGTTATTTTATTTCAAAAATAGGTTTACTTTGATGTTTGTGGACTTTTGTAGAAAATAATGGAAGATTGAAGAAAAATCACTAGTAGCTGCCTAGAGTCACTCGCCTAGCTACCTAAACGTGCTCGCTCAGCGACCAAGACTCACTAGCCCAGCAAGGAAGGCTTGTTAGCCCAGCAAGAATGTATGTTGGCCAAGCGAATTTCATTTTTTGCTTAAACATTAAAAGTGTCGAGACTTGAAAAGAAACACACTTCTAGGGCTTAAAGGATTCATCTTTCTTCATTCATTCTATGATTCCAACTCCATTTGTGCTCTAGATGTATATGAGTATCTAAACTCCATTTCATTGAGGTTGGATGTAATGTACCTAAACTCATTGTAGTTTCATCTATGCAATAGAATCTCTTTCACTGCTTTTGTGTTCTATCTACATTTTTTTCGTGCATGATGGAATATCTATGCGTTTTTGTGGTATCTAATCATTGGAAAGTGTTTTGGAACCCTAGACATGGATAGAACAACCTAGAGGTTTGGTTCTAGACATAGACCAAAGCTTTTGGTCATTCTAGACATCGTTTTTAATGTGTCTTTTGTGTTTAAACATCTAAGGGATTAATATTTTTACACAAAAGTTCAATACATGCCCCTAAGGGATTAGGGCTTGAATACCTTTGATGTCAATGCTTGAGTAGATGAGAGATATATATTGTGAGATGATTGCTTAGAGTTTTGGTCATGAATTCCAACCCCAATGAGTCTTTGTCTTGATTATTTTATCACTTGCAAGTTTAGAAATATCTATGTTTTCACTTGTTTCAAATTAATCTATGGTTACATTTAATGCTTAAATTAGTAAGTATGCCTAGTTAACTAAACAAACGCAATTTCCGTGGGAAAACGATACTTGGACTTACCATTTTTATTACTTGCATGACTTGGTACACTTGCCAAAGTCTTAACAACTATGTTCTACTGATGGCCCTTTTGACGAGTGAAGGTCTGGCTACTGCGATGACAGTTCAAATGAAGGTCTTAGTGAAAGGAGTCGGTGAATAACAAGGGATTCCAAAGTTTGTTCAGACTTAGCATTTTGCAGTGGAGAGTGTCATTTCAAAGAGGGTGAGACTGTTATTTCATAAGGTTTATGGTTGTTTTGCAATGAAGAATCTAACATTTGTTAGACTTAGAAAATAAAAAAGTATGTTATCTAGATAACATATTACTTTTAATTAAAAAAGGTTAAAATACTCTCTTGGTCCTCGTTTTTGTACCAAAATCTCAATTTGGTCCTCATATTTTTATTAGTCTCAATTAGGTTCACCCTTTTGTACATCATTAACAATTAGGTCTTTTCCGTTAGTATAGAACTAACACCATTAAGTAGGTGCCACATGTCAGCTCCTCGTTTTTTTGAATTTTTTTTGAATTTCTAATTATTTTTTCAAAAAATTTTAATTTTTAAAAAAAATATTTATGCCACGTGTCACATCTGTAGTGTGCCACGTGTCAATCTAATACGGGGACACGTGTCAAATTAGTGTATGAATCTCAATTTGGTTGTCATATTTGTTAATTTGATTTGATTTCAGTTCTAAATTTTTGTAAAAATTTTCGATTTCAGGCGCTCCAAATTTAAACCAAATTTAATTTTTATATAAATGTTATGATGATACTTTTATTACAAGTGATATTTCTATTACATGTTTTTAACAATATTTAATTTATTTAAATTTATATTTTACATTAAACTTTATTTAAATTTTATTTTAAAATTATAAATATATAGATTTATAAATTTATATTCGAAATATTTGTATAACATTATATATCAACAATTTTTTAGAGTTGGCTTAAAAATAACAATTTTATAAATTCAAATATAAAATTTTAAAACAATTTTATAACAAATTAAAATAAATATATTTAAAATTTTAATATTAAATACAATTAATATTATTAAAATATTTAATAAAAATATCAATTTTAATAAAAATAATCATAACATTTATATAAAAGTAAAATTTGGTCTCGATTTTTAAAAATGTTTGGGACTGAAATCAAATCAAATTAACAATTATGATGACCAAATTGAGATCCATACAATAATTTGACACGTGTCACCATATTAGATTGACACGTGGCAAACTACAAACATAACATGTGGCATAAAGATTTAAAAAAAATTCAAAATTCAAAAAAAATTCAAAATTTAAAAATTCAAAAAAAATGAGGAGGTGACACATGGTACCTACTTAACGATGTTAGTTCTATACTAACGGAAAGGACCTAATTGTTACTAATTTACAAAAATATAGACCTAATTGAGACTAATAAAAATATGAGGACTAAATTGAGATTTTGGTACAAAAACGAGGACCAACAGAGTATTTTAACCATTAAAAAATTTATATATAATCGTTACATATGAGAATAGAGAGATAGCTAGGTTTGAATGAGAAACTCTATGCAAATATAAGGAAGAAGATGGATTCGGTATAAGAGATGTAGAAAACTTTAACAAAGCCCTTCTAGCAAAATGGAAATGGATACTAAGTGTGAAAAACTAGGGTACATGGAAAAGAAGTGTTAAAGTCTAAGTATGGATCATGAAGGGACTTAATAAATAGTGCTAAAAATGAATCCTAGTGGTGAAGAGATCTATGTATGGTAAGTGGGTGCAATCACTAAGGTAAATCAGTTTGAAAATAGAAGAACATTTGAAATGCTTTGGTTTGAATCTTTTGTCCTTCAAGAAATCTTTTGATTAAAGAAGTTTTGTAAATAGTTTTTGGTAAAGGATTAGAGCACCTCGAAGTGCTCTAGTATTAATATATTTTATGCTAATAACATAAAGTTATTTTCTTAGCAGGTTATGTTTGATGAGAAAAGTCATACACAACTTCAAGTTCGATTAATGGATTGTTTTTAAGACTTTTCAAAATCTACTTTCATAAAATTCTCTTTTTGAGATTAACTACAGTTAAATACTATGCAATTTAAAAAACTTAAGAGATAAGGATTAAGTTACATTATGTTTTTTATATCAGTTCTCCTATTAACAATACATTCAATTCTCAAACAATAGATTAAGTTTCACTAGAAAGACTATTACTTGAAGATACAAACAAATATTATTTAGACCTTATAGTCACTATTGACTAAAATTGAGTATTACTTGGACCGTAACCACTCATGAATAAGACTCAATGTTATTTGAAACATAATCACTCTTAGTTAAGCTTGGGTATTATTTAGAACACAACAATTTTTAACTAAGGCTGAGTATTATTTATAATGCAACCATTTTTAGCTAAATTTGAGAATTATTTAGGCCATAACTACTATTGGTTAAGATTAAGTTGTTTTGAATGTAACCTCTTATAACTAAGATTAAGTATTAAGATACAAGTATAGATATATATCGCAAGATTTGTTTATGGAAAGAAAATAGCATCTTAACACATATCTAAAGTTTATTCACTCTTGCTATGTAAACATAAATAATATTTTCGTGATAATTTAGTTACCTGATACTTCTCAATCTTACTTTAAGAAAAAATTCTAACTATTTATTGAATATTTGAGTTAAGTTAAAGTTAAGATAATTCACAAATATTTTATATTTAAAATAAGATTTGAAATATACCGAAATAAATCCTAAATCTTATTACATAACAAAATTTGACCTGAACATTTTCTTTGTATTAAAATATTATAAGCAAACTCGATGGTACGAGGAATTTAAACAGTATGTCTATAAAATATATGAAAGAAAAAGTTATTTTTACGTATTTTAACGACTTATTTTCCATAATAAAATTATAATTTGTACATGTTCGATAAAAGAAAACAATTTGTAAATGTAAAGTGCCTTCATTTTTTCACTTTAAAGAACTAAAAATTTAATTCTGATATTTAAATAAAAAATAATACTTATAATCATTGATATTTTAAAAAAATAATTTGTCCATATAAATAATTATTTTAAATCAATAAATATTGATATATTTCAATTTTAAAATAATTAAATGCTACTACTTTTACTTTAAAATTTTTAATTTTATTTGAATTTTATTAATTATGATAATTAATTCAGTGTTTAATAATTATCATATATATATATATATATATATTTATTAAAAAACTAATGTTAATATTTAATTATTTTATTTGAATTTTATTAATTATGATAATTAATTCAGTGTTTAATAATTATCATATATATATATATATATATATTTATTAAAAAACTAATGTTAATATTTAATTATTTTAGCCGTTAATAAAATTATTTTTTTTTATTAAACATTTAGTTCATGATACACTTTAATTGATTTAAAATATAAATGAAGCATAGAGTCGAAGAAGCAGAGAGCGTGTTTGCAACACGTGCACAAAACAGCCGTTAACTTAGCCATCCAGGCCAGGCCACAATTCAAACGGCGATTCCACCCGTCCCGATTACCATTACCAATTCATTTTCTTTCTTTGTCTTTTAATAATCTTTTTCTATTTTCTCTTTTATATTATATATATATATATATATATATATATATAATTTAGATTTTTCCGCCGTCTTACAATTAGTTTATAATTTTTCATACACAAATAAATATTTTTATTTTTATTTTATATAATTTTATTTATCACATAAAATATAATAATTAAATATATTATTTAGAATATTTTATTTATGTAATTAATTTTTATGCACAGTAAAAATTTTAATATCTGAATTATGTTAATACTCGAAAAATTTATCAATATTTTTTCATGTTGATGTCAAAAAATTTATAATAATTTACTATCAATAAAAATTTATTAAAAAATAAAATAAGAGAATATTAAAATAAAACAGTAGACTCATAATAAAAATTATATCTCACATCACTTTCTAGTAAAATTAAATTAGTTAACTTTAAAGTACATAAAATTCCAAAAATATATTCCTAATAGCATTCGTTTATAGAAAATAGAAAATAGACAAATAATGATGACTAAAATGTTCTTTTTTCTTCTTAACTTTATTATTAATTCTTTTACATTGATTTTTTTATCATAACTTTTATAATTTGACTTTAAGATATTACGAAGATAAAATAGAAAAATAATTTATATAAAAAAGAATCTATTACATAGTAGTATATCTAATAATAATAATATTATTATTATAAATAAAGAAATCTCACCCTTGCATCGAGTGTTCTATTGACACAACATGAAACACACACATGACAGAACAGGCTGCAACAACAACATAGCCACAACTAAATGACACCCACGAATAGGGAGAGAAAGAGAGACGCCACTAACTCTCTGCGTGGCTAGCTCGCACAACCCTGACCCAGAGAAACCCGTTTGGAATTTGTTTCTCTTTTATCTAAATTCGTAAGCTTCTCTTTATGTCTTGTTTTTGTTTTATAATCTTTTTTTGGGAGAGGGGTTAATTGATGGTTTGTTTTCTTGGCTTTTGAGCTTTTGTTGCGTTGTTGTCTGTGTTTTTGTTTCTTTTTTCCAGACTTAGAGCTCGGAAAAGGGGAAAAGTGTATATGGGGTTGCTGCCAATGTAAATTAGAAGTGATCTTCTTTTGTTTTTTTTTTTTGGTTTTTTTTTTTTTTTTTGTACTGTTGTTTCTTTATTTAGA
>Ga0209589_1009067_pt1 | contig 15228 bp, 11 predicted proteins | sample CowpeawhiteBW_FD_187525 | JGI IMG/M metagenome (GOLD analysis project Ga0209589, IMG submission 187525) | Root nodule microbial communities of legume samples collected from California USA - Cow pea white BW (SPAdes) (version 2) | ecosystem: Host-associated > Plants > Roots > Nodule | place: USA... | reverse complement strand
TTATTTTTTCATTCATTTCTTTCTATTCTCTCTTTCTTTTTGCAATTGCAATGATGGAGCATTCTGATTTGGTTCACAAATTTCAAAAGATATATATTTTTGTTCATTAGAAAGAAAAAAAAAAAAACTTAAAGTGAAATGTAAAAGTAAAAATAAAAATGGAAACCCCTCCACTAATGGCTCCAAATCCTACTCAATTATATTAATTTCTTTTCCGTTTTTTTTTACAAACACCACCGCTTAACATTTTCCCTTATATATTCATCGCACACACCTCACACCTCACACAATTAGACACAGATTCACATTTTGTGCGTTGAAAACTCGACACTCTCTCCATCTTTGTCCCTTCCCTTTTCTTCCCTTTCCTCTCCAATGGCTGACCCTTCTCCCAAACCCGTTCCTCTGCTGAAGGACGAGCTCGACATCGTGATCCCCACGATCCGCAACCTCGACTTCCTCGAGATGTGGCGGCCATTCTTCGAGCAGTACCACCTCATCATCGTTCAGGATGGTGATCCCAGTAAGACCATCAAAGTCCCCGAAGGCTTTGACTACGAGCTCTACAATCGCAACGACATCAACAGGATCTTGGGCCCCAAGGCCAGTTGCATCTCCTTCAAGGACTCTGCTTGTCGCTGCTTCGGCTACATGGTCTCCAAGAAGAAGTACATCTACACCATCGACGACGATTGCTTCGTAATTATAACCTACCCATCTCCGGATCTTTTGATTCTTATACTTCTTTGCCTGTGAAAAACGTGAATTTGAGTTAAAGTTGTGTGCTTGCTTTTGGGTTTTCTGATGGGTTGGGAATTCTGCTTCTTGATTTAGTTTTATAATGGATTTCTTTAGGTTGGTTTTTTATTTTTGGACTTCAAAGAATGTAGGTTTGACTTAAAGTTGAAAGACTGTTTGTGGGTTTTCTGATGGGTTGGGAATTATGCTTCCTGAGTTTTTGTGCCTTTTGACTTGGAAAATTGTGGGTTTGGGTTAAATTTGGGTGTTTGCATGCGCGTTTTCTGATGGTATGGGGATTCTGTTTTCTGAGATTTAACGTCTTTTCCTTTTGCTGTGGATGTTGTTTCATGTTCTTACGGTTGATTGATTTCAGTTATTTGGTTTTTTAGTGCGTTCTTTATGAAGGTTTGGTGGGGTTTTGAAATGGGGCTAGATCTAAATATGGATTTGATCTGTTGATTAAATGGTTATTGTTTTTCCATTTGTTTTAAGCATTCGTGATTTGTTGTTAGCTTGTGTGTGTGTGTGCATGTGACATTTACGATCTGTTGTTTTCAATGTTGTTAGAGGTTCCTTATTTGGTTGTTCTCTCGTTTGAGACTGGAGTATATGATTTTTGAGATCTTTGAGAATTGGTATGACTTTTTGAGAATAGTTTACTTGGATTTGAGTGAATGGGATTTGATTTTTCATTTGAATTAATAAGCTCTTTTTATCTGTTTTAATTGTTATAATATTTCGAGTGTTGGATTGTAATGATGTTTGGCATACGTTTGTGAGGAAAGATTTAATTGACGGTTTATTTGAGGCTGAAAACCACTTGAATTTGATCTGATTTTGATTTTCCTTTGAATTAATGATCTTTTTATTCATTTATTTACCCATTTTATCTATTTAATTTTAATTTTAGTTAATGCAATAAAGTGAAATTAATTATTTGATCGTTTTAACTCCAATTAAATAGTCGGGTTTTTTTTGACATTTTTGAAACTTAAAAGTTGATTTTAACCGAATACAACTAGTTCTACAAACTTATTAGTTTGTACTATGAGGCAAAGAATAATGTGAACAAATTTGAAAAGATTTCCCTCCTAATACTTTTGAATCATTTCAACCTTAATCATCCATTGTTTTTTCTTTTACCTTTTTTGTTGGCAATGGGAGACAGAATGATTGCCATTCAAATTTAAGGTGGATCTATTTGTCTTATTGTCTCTGTTTCCTTTTTGTATGAATCTGAATTTCAAACAAGGATTGAAACATGGACTCTGGTTTGGTTATTGCTGTCAGTAAATCCTTTGACTGTCTTTGTTCGAGAAATGCACTATGTTCAATACAACTTGTAGCCACTTTTTTCTGAGTATCTCCTATTTTGATGTGTAGGTTGCTAAGGACCCGTCTGGAAAAGATATCAATGCACTTGAACAGCACATTAAGAATCTGCTATGTCCAGCCACTCCATTTTTCTTCAACACCCTTTATGATCCTTATAGAGAAGGTGCTGATTTCGTCCGTGGATACCCTTTCAGTCTTCGTGAGGGTGCTCCCACTGCTGTTTCTCACGGTCTCTGGCTCAACATACCTGATTATGATGCTCCAACACAGCTTGTCAAACCCCGAGAGAGGAACACCAGGTACCTACTATACTATGTCATTTTACACTTCAGTTTTGATACATAGAACAATTTTCAATCATAGGACAATGTTCAAAATTCATGTTGTTCAAGTTCATATTCAGATATGTTCATGGCCTAGCTAAATTAGTGAGTGTATATTTCAGGTATGTTGATGCTGTTCTTACCATTCCTAAAGGAACATTGTTCCCCATGTGTGGTATGAATCTGGCCTTCGATCGTGAGCTTATTGGACCTGCAATGTACTTTGGACTCATGGGAGATGGTCAACCTATCGGACGATACGATGATATGTGGGCTGGTTGGTGTGTTAAGGTATACCAGTCATGTGATTACCAATCTGATATCACCAATACTTGTAAAAATGTCACACTTCACAAACAACTACATGAATGCAACAATGTTATATGAAACAGAACAGTGTCATACATGTCAGAAAACGATTTTTAACTATATTAACCACATGGTGGTAGTTAAAATTTTGTTTTAAACTGTTGTTGTTGGATTTGCAGGTTATCTGTGACCATTTGGGGTTGGGAGTGAAGACTGGACTTCCATACATATGGCACAGCAAAGCAAGCAACCCATTTGTGAATCTGAAAAAGGAGTACAAAGGCATCTTCTGGCAAGAAGAGATCATTCCCTTTTTCCAAAGTGCCACCCTTCCAAAAGAATGCACCTCTGTTCAAAAATGCTACATTGAACTCTCGAAGCAAGTGAAAGAGAAGCTTGGTGCTGTTGATCCTTACTTCAACAAGCTTGCAGATGCCATGGTCACTTGGATTGAAGCTTGGGATGAACTTAACAACACTTCTGAACAAACCTCTTCAAAGCAGGCCAATGGGGCTGCCAAGTGAACCAATCTAATATAGCCTTTCAAAGTTGCGGACTTTAGTTTTCATTGGAGTAGTTTCTTCCTTGTTATCATGCTCATCATCATTTTTTTTTTATAATGCAAGATTATAGACAATTTTATTGATATTGATGTCACCATTATTACTATTTATATATTATATATTCTTATCATGGTTTTTCTAATCATGTAGCTGTCTGTCGATGCTTTTGTTATGTTTTTATTATGCAAATGGTACATGGTAGCTGGTTGATTTTAGAATTTTTTTCACAGATTTTAAGTTCTGCAGTTCTTGTGATTTTGTATGTTTAGTAGTTTATTTTCTAATTGGAATTTATTAAGTTTCATGAGTTTTCAAATACATCATGCAAGTGCCAGCTTTTTGTACTGCCGACAGATCTGATCTGTGAATTCTGATGCGATCTGTGAATTTTATCAATTAAAAATAAGTAGCTTTAAAAGGTTTAGATTATTTTATTTCTAACCTTATTTCTTTAGCTTATTATGAACATGGGGTTTGATATTATGGTTCATCTTTTAAAAAAATCAAACACTAACCCCAATTTGGTCATAAGCATCTTTTTAAGAAGCCAAAGCACTTATATTTTTATCTAATTTCCTCTGTATTGATTATCATCCATTTAAGTTTTGTTGCATAAAAAACCTCCTTTCTCTTTAGTGCAGAGTTTAAGTTTTTCTCAAATAAAAGAGTCTTTATTTTCAAAGTAACGTGTTGAAACTTGAAAACTGGCCTTATATGAGATGGTCAAAAATTTAGTTTTTGGTTGAGGCCACGAATATTTAGATTTCATATGAAGTTTCATTTTCCTAATTACCAAGTATTCTCCATATTACTAGATGTTTCCAAATTTTAAAGTAATTATAAATAAAGTTAATTTCGATTTGAAAATTAAAAAAATTAAATTATTAAAACCAGCATGCAAAGTTAATTCAAATTATGATTATTTAACAGTATAATAATATAATTATGAAATTCAATATATCTAAAATAGGAAAATGAAAAGAGAATCATTTTACGAAACGTTACCGTTAAAACAGTATTATTAAACTTTATAATAATACTCCGGTGAATAGTTGGGTTGAATTAAATTTTTACCTTGTTCTATTTGAATAGGGTTTACACGTGAAATTCTACTAATTATAAAATTCCATTTGTATATTAAATATTAAAAGGAAAAAAAATAATATTCATTATCAAAAATCGAAAACCGAACAAGTGTTTTTGCATGTGTGGGGTCCACACGTTTCCAGCTGAGCTTTACAACTTTGCATGAGTGATGATTCACATTGAAAATTAATTTGAATTTGAGGGAATTTTTCACACGTTAATATGTCGGTGTCGGTGTAGTGTTGTCTTCATTTTTTATGTTTTCTATCTACCTTTGAATTCTGCATCATGTGAATGTTTTGAATTCAAATTTGAAGAAAGGGAAAGCAACAGAAGGAGTTGAAGTGAGGGAAAGACATGACACTCATAATGTAGACAATTGAGTTGTAGGTGTTTGGATTTACAACAACAAACAATTCTCCTTTTCGTAATAAAAGTGATGTTAGGTTTTTAAGAGGGATATCTCCTCTTTTCTTGCATCGTCGTTATTCCACTTGTTAGATTTTTAAAGAAAGGTATCATTGAAAAGATACAACATCAATTATAAGTGTTATGATACAGAAAAAAATAAAACCTTTGCATAATTTTTTATTGATCAACGTACTGTACAAGGCAGAAAGAAGCTTATTATAAAGTTGTGGTTATAAAGAAAACTAAAAAAGAAACAACTAACAAACAGTTGTAACAGAAAAAAATATTTTTCTAACTGTAATACTAATGAACATCAGCTAAACCCATATATAAGGGATTGACACCATTCTTAATCCAAAATCTTAAAACAATGAGTTTATGGATTTTTATCTTTATATAATGTTTTACTTTCTCATTTTTAGCCAATATAAAACTTAGACTCATACTTGAATCTCTAACTATTACGTATATCTTTTCTTTGCTGAAACCATAATTTAAGTTACACAAAAATAGAATTACATAATACTCTTTTATATGAATATTCAACATGACGAGATTGAACCATGTTGAGGACCTATATGTATGTTGAAAGAAAGATTCAAAAGTGAGCAACATCCGAAAAGGAATCCCATAATTTTGGTTGATTTGTTTCTTAATGTTTTTTTTTTTTTGAAATTAAGAAAAAAGTCACTTAATACCATTGTAAATGATAATATTTTTTCTCTTTAAGTATTTAACTTTAGTATATATTTATTTATTTTTAAATAAAAGTTCTTATATGTTAGTCATTGTGAATTTTGTCATTTCATTTACGCTCACAACTCAAAGTTAAATATTCATATATCACACATGCACATCTTTACATAAGAGAAAAAAAAATGTTAAAACATGAGAAAATCAAACCAAACTCATGTTAAAAAGTTATACAAAATAAAAATACGAGAATTGATACCTATTATAAAAGAAATCTGGATTAACAGAAGAAGGAAAAACATCAAACCATATTAAGTCAAATTTATTATCAACCCAAAGCTAGTAAGATTATCTAGATGTCCATTGTGTTCATGAAAGATGTGAGATACCTGAGAATCTATAGTTTCATAACTTTTCATATATTAAGATATAGAATTTAGGGTTTAAAGTAGGGTAGAATCACATTCCAAGTAAAAACATCTATAACCATGAATCATAACATCCTTTATTGTCAATATATGAGTCAAATAAGCTCCAAAAAAAAAAAAAATTGTTTATGCCTAGATAAGAAGAAAAACCTCTTATGTATTCTTCTTAACTACTTCTGAAAATACAATCACAAGCAATATGCCCAAAACTTTAGTCCGTGTATTTCAAGATTTAAACACAACAAAAATTGGTTAGGTTAAAATGATTTATCTCAATTAATCGATTGATTTGGGGTTAACAAATTTTATTTATTGGTTCTTTACTTTTATAGTACTTAGTAGTAATAGGAAAACAACAATACAACAACCAAAACAAGCAAAATATGTGGTGAAAATAATTTCTCTAACCTGTAAGAATTAACAAAGAGAAATAACAAAAGAAAATGACATCAACAATCATAAAAAGTGGAACAAATATTTTTAACGCAAAAAATTCTCTTAATGTGATACGTAAAAATTCATGGACACAAGTCACTCAATCAAACTATACTAAGATCAAATAAGGATACAAAAGAGTGAAATCAAACGCAAAATCAAATGCTTACAAGCTTTCAATTTTGTAGAGTAGAGAAGAAAACCTAAAGTTATAACAATTGTGATAACTTGATTTGTACAACTATAGCGTTTCAGTCCATGATCCGAACATAAAAACTAAGAATAATGCACTGCAAACCTGCTTTCAAATTTTCAATACAATCCAATGGTGAACTAAGAAAAAATTTGGTTGAAACTTGGCTGAATTCCACTGTGACGGTCCCGACTAAATTGTGATCGAAACAGTCCTGAACGAATTACGTCTGAGATAGCCCTGACCAAAATTTGATCGAATTAGGCCGAATCAAGAACGACCAAATTTGGCCAAATTTGGTCAACTTGGCTTTAACCATAATTAGACCGAATTTAACAGGGTCATCCTTGGATGAAATTTGGCAAAGTCAACCTCGTCTGAAATTTGGTCGAATTTTGTCGAGTCAGACCCTATCAAATTTGGACAAAGTTGGCGTAGTTAGCCATGGTAGAAATTCGATCGAATTTGACTGAGTCGACCCCGATCGAAATTATGTCGAATTTCCAAAATTCGACCGAATTTGGCGAATTTTGTTGGGTTGGCTTCGATCGAAATTCAGTAGAGGCCGACTTCGGTTGAATTCGGCCAAGTCGGCCTCAACCAAAATTCTGTCGAATTCGGCTAAGTCAATCCTGATCAAAATTCAACCGACTTTGGTTGAATCAGGCCGAAGGTTGAGACATGTCGGCATGGACTGAAGGTCGAGACAAGTTAACTTAGGTCGAAGGATGAGACAGTTTGACCTGGACCAAGGGTCAAGATAGGTTGGCCGCAACCAAGGGTCGAGACTGGTTGAACCGAGCCGAGGATTGAGACAGGTTGGGTTGGGCTGACGACACAAGTTTTACAAAATTCAATTTAAATTACTTTTACAAAAAAAATGATTTTGGATTGAAAACTTGATTCAAATATTTGAATCTAGATTTAAAACTTGATCCAAATATTTTGATTCGATTTTTTTTTAAAAAAATCTAAAATTATTTTAAAGAAAAAATATATTTAGATCTAGATTGGATCTTTAAAAATCTAGTTCATGTCCACCCCTAATCAAAATTAACGACTATTCCTGAAAGTTTGTTTATGAGCCTTCGAAACTCATTTAATTGACCTAAAATATAAGCTCTCTCTGTATACCTCAAATTCATTTAGCAATTCAATAAGTAAAATTTGTTATTAGCAATTCAATAAGTAAAATTTGTTATTGTGTGACATGGAAACATACAAAGACTCAATCTTCTCCTAGAAAGTTATAGCATGTGTCTCAATCAATGTGATTACAAACATTATCTTCTATATATTGCCTGATGAGAGCCTAACCAACAAAAGGGTGGCGTCCATCGAGAGCGACATGTCTTGAAAGCTTCACATATGTTATTTTGTGTTTTCTTTAATTAAAGGTTGTATTTAGGGGTTAAGCCATGTTTAGTTTGACCTAATTTTAGGGCAACTTACTCTTAGACTATAAATAGAGAGTTGCCTTCATTGTAAAGACAAATTTGATGAACTGAGAGTTTCTCTACACTTTTGAGTGTGTCAAATCTTATGGTCTTATCTTGGGTGCTCCACCCAAGTGGCAACAATGGTCTTATCTTGAGTTTTCCGCTCAAATGGTGACCTTCCTTTACTTATCTTGGCGTTATCCCCAAGTGGCGTGACCTCTTTTGTTCGATTCACATTTCTATGTCACCCATACTCCATCCCATTTTGTCGATTTTCGTCAAGGTTCATAGCCATTTCGTGCGACACCCAAATTCATCCCAAATTTGAGACAATCCTACGTCATATGATATTCAGAGCTTTTGTTTGGATGAATTTATGCTTATCTGAAATTGTGCATTTCATTCTGGTTTCATTTCGGATCTTTGTTTCCCGTTAGTTTTTCAAGATTGGTTTCTCGTTCGTTCTTCGTTTGGTGGGTTTTTAACTCGGGTTTTGAAGTGGTTTTTCCAAAGCGGCATAGTCCATGGTTTTACTTGAAGTTGATTGGTGCAAATCCTTCATCATTCGTGCAAACAACTTTGTTTCGAGTGGTTCGGTCTCTCTAGAAGCTTGAAGTGGCACAACTAAAAATTTGGTTGGCACACACTAGTAGAGGATTTGCTTGTTTTGGCTGATTGAATAAGGTGGGGTAGTGGATGTAAGACCCACGAAATTTAAATAATTAAATAAATAATTATTTAATAAATGCGGGTAGGAGAAGCCTTTATGGCATTAAATACTAACTTTCATGACGTGGAAAAGTACTAGCTCAAGTGGTTGAGAGTACTTTGTTTGTGCGAGAGGACTTCGGTTTGAGTCTTAAGTATGTCAATTGTGTGTTATTTAATTTTTAGTAATTTTTTTGAGATGCTTGGGTGTGATAGGTAAGGATATAATGTTTGATGTGTGAATATTATCATGTAATATGACTTGGTTGAATTGGTTGTACATTTGAAGTGAAATTGGGTGGTGATGGGTTCAAACCTTGGTTTGAACAAAGTATTTTCTTTTTGCTAAAATTTACTCTAGCATGCACATGAAAAGGCACGTAAACCCTAGGGTGTAGGGCAACAAGAGTGGCTGGGAAAACAGAAGGTAATAAGCCATTAAGGGGGATTAGTGAGAGATTTATGGCCAAATTCGTTTTAAGGCAAAATAACCATTTTAAGAACCCAATAAAAAGCTAATTTGGAGAAGGAGAGAGGGTTTGGTGAGATTATCAGTATGGGTACAATAGAGAGCACGAATTGGTGGGTTTTGGGTGAGTTTTGAGTGAAACTGAGGGCTGTCTTGAGAGAAAGGAGAAGAAAGACATTGGAGGTCAAGGGAAAGCTTGCGAGAGCCAAGGCAAAGCTAAAGAAAACCCAGGTTAGGGGAGTTCCGACTATGCATTTTAATTTTGTTATTATGTAAAGATGAGTTTTGATTCATGCTTGAACTGCAAAAACCTGAAAATCCTTGTTCAGTTCACGTTTTCTGGGTTTTTCCAGAAATCGCCTGGCGGCGCATGAACGACCGCCAGGCGGCACATGCGTTTTCACTAGATTCTAAGTTTCCTCCATAAACTGCCTGGCGGCAGAGGATGAATTGCCAGGCGGCAGGAACGCAATTATCCTGTTCTTGGCTATTTTGAACAATTTTGGGTTATCTGTGATGCATCCGTGATTCGTTTTTTGTTTGATTGTGAATTTGGGTGTTTATGATATATGATGTATATTATGGGATGTTGGAAGATATGATTTTGATATGAAATTGGGTGTTAGGGTCTGTGTTGGGGGTTGGAAACCATTACGCACAACGTAAGCACACTGTTTGATAAAATGGGTGTTATTTTATGCAAAATATATATATGTTTTTTGTATGAGAGTAAAGAGCAGTGTGTGATGGACACGGTTGTGTGTTATTTGAGTTAGTGGTGATTTTTATGTGATGGGTGACGTATGAAATAGATTGAAGGCAAGTTGGGTTTGTTTTGTGTCTGGTTGATAAATGATCGTTATGCGAAAATGGGTGATTATAAAATAATGGTGTATGCATGGAGAGAATTGTAGTAGCATGAGTTTTATATACGTAAAGAGCATGATACTAGGTTGAGGGTATGTGGTAGGTTTAGAGTAGGAACTGATGAATGAAAATGTACAAAATGATAAATGAATTGGTAAAATTTTATTTGGGTATATAGGAGTCGGGCATGAGTCATTAGTACATGTTATCTTTAGTGATAGCTTATGACTTAATGTATAAGTAAAAGAGAATGGGATAGACATTATGATCCCTGTTTTTGGTGTGATTCAGGTGTGTATATGTTGTGTTTTATATATGATGATAGTCCTGAAATATTAATGTTGTTGCCTGAATGATGTGTGGTATGTTTGGGGGTCTTTTAAGACCTGAGAAAAGTGCCAAAAAAAACCAGTAGCAGTGTGCTACTGGTATGGCGCCTGGCGGTGCGAGACATGCCGCTAGGCGGTAGTGTCAAAAACCAGTGACAATGGTCACAGTGGGAGCAGGGTGCCTGGCGACGGGCGGTGGATGCGCCAGGCGGTGACGACGAGGCAGGGCGCTTGGCGGTGTGGTGGTGTCTGCCAGGCGGTGGCGGTACTGTGAGGGTACTGTGGTGCGTGGCGCCTGGCGGTGTGTGATGCCCGCCAGGCGGTCTGGAGCTAAGTTCCGCCTAGCGGCGTGTGATGCTTTGACTGGGGGCCTAGCTACTAGTGTATCTTGTATTGGGGTAATACGTGACCACTCTAGGTTGTAGCCTGGTGGTTTAGGAAGTTCAGTGGAGTGTGCGAGTTGTGGCTCGTACGGCGAGGTTTGGGTGATTGCCCTCTTCAGAGTGATTCCGATAGAGTTTTGGTACTCTGGAACAGCTACAAACTTCATGTTTGTTTCGGAGAGCTCCACTTGGTGTCACGGTGAGATGTTGTGGCAATGTTATTCCCACGTGTGGACTATCAGGTGGTGACCTGTAGTCGGAGGGGCGAGTGGATACTCGTGCAGCGAAGATCGATCATTATTCTCACTTAAAGGGTATAGAATGGATAGACATCTAAAGGCAGGTGTTGGAAGTGAAGTGTGAAAAGAAAGGGGAAAAGTGTACCAATCTGAGTTTATATTTAGTAATATGATATTTAATATTATATGTTGATTTTATTTAAATGAGCTCACCCTATCTGTGTGTGTGGCGATGATCATGTAACTTGTTACATAAGAGCAGATGTTGATGCAGGTGAGCAGGCAGATGCTTGAGACGGAGTGGGGGATATCTCTGGGATTTTAATACTTATTACTATGTTGCACTATGAAATAAATTGTAAAAACTTTTAGACACTTTTGTTGGTATTATGAACGATGCGACCCATTTTCTTTATAATTGTAATGGTGCGTTGGATATTTGTATTTAAATTTTCACACGTTTTGGAAATCGACGATAAATAAATGAGGTTGTCAGTTTATTTATATTTTTAATTATTTTAATAAGTAATTTCCGGCTAGGACATTACATTTGGTATCAGAGCCGTGATTTCAATGATTTCATGGGGTCTTTGGGGAGTGAGCCTATCGTGATGACATGTGTATATGTTATTTTATCTTACTATGAAATTGAAATATGAATTGTTTGATTTATCAATAATATGTGTCGCATTCAGGCTATGGCAAATAGGAGGAGAAGAAATGAGACTGGCGCTGACGAGATCGCACAGGCGATCCATAGGATGGTGGACGCTATGCAGCCAATGGCGGCACCACCCAGGGCCATAGTACCACCAGCGAAACCAGTGACTTTGGAGGATGCGCTGAAGCATAAGCCGTCGAAGTTCAACGGCAAAGCCACTCCTGATGAGGCTGATGCTTGGCTCAGGGAGTGTGAGAAAATATTCAGAGTGCTGGCATGTACTGAAGCACAATAGCTGAACTTTGCCACGTTCTTGCTAGTGGGCGATGCAGAGTACTGGTGGACGGGGATGCAGAGTACTGGTGGACGGGGATGCAACAATAGATGCAGACCCGTCAGGAGGAGGTGACCTGGATGAGTTTCAGAACCAGATTTTTGGAAAAATATTTTCCAGACTCAGCCAAGCATGCACTAGAGGCGGAGTTCCTTACCTTACAGCAGGGGAATCAACCTATGCAGACCTATATCGATCGCTTTGAGTACTTAGCGAGGTTTTACTCGCAGGCGATCACAAAGGAGTGGCGCTGTCATAAGTTTGAGGGAGGCTTGAGGCACGAGCTGCGCAGAGTCCTGGTGCCATTGCGGATCTGGGAGTTTCCAGTTCTGGTGGAGGAGGCCAGGACCGTAGAGGAGCTGGAGATTGGACCCAGCCGAGTCTCAAGAGCACAGAAAAATGCTCCTGAGTCCAGACAGCAGAAGACACTATACAACAGGCCGCAATCTTCCTCCTCAGGGCTGCGATGTTATAATTGTGGTGGCCCACACCTTCGTAGGAACTGCACGAAGGCGGCAGACAGTTCGGGTGCTAGTACGGAGCACGTGAAATGTTACAAATGTGAGAAGATGGGCCACTATGCCAGTCAGTGTCCCACTAAGAAGACCGCTAGAGGGGCCACACTACAACAAAAACCCTAGAAGGCGTTAGCCGATCGACCCCGACCCCGATCAATTTAAATTACTTTTACAAAAAAAATGATTTTGGATTTAAAACTTGATTCAAATATTTGAATCTAGATTTAAAACTTGATCCAAATATTTTGAATCCCTTTTGGAGTAAATTATGCAGTTGAAACTTGTGGCAACAATGTTTCGGTGTATAATTTAAGTTTGTGAGGTGACAACCACCAATTGCACTATCCCAACAGCCAATTTGCTGTAACCAATTGGCAGCTATCATTATTGTCCAACAACTTTGTTTGGTCCACTCAGTGCAAGACCATAAATCACGCATATTTTCAAGCGGTGGAGGGTGCAAGACCATAAATCACATAGATTTTCAAGCGGTGGAGGCAAGAATTTTGGTGCATAATCAGATGCCAATTTGATTCTAGCAGTGTCTTCAATTGTGCTTCCAAGGAAAGAAAATTCCATGTGAAGAGTTATTTGGAGCCATGGCAACCAGCTAGAATTCCATTCGGTGGTAGTTGGAACTTTTGATGCAGTAGTGTAGTATTTTGAATTGAGTTGGTGGCTCCTATTTGGTGCAACATGGTGTTTTGAAGGGTTGGAACACTCAAATTTCCAAGTGGTGCAACAAGCCATTTCCTTTTGACAACAAGTGTATTGGCCTATGCGGTGGCAGCCATGCCTTTAATTGTCTCGGTGTAGTTAATGCAGATGTGATAAGCAGTTGGTTATGCATTTGATGTAGATTTGGAGGTGGATATTTTAGTGCATTTTGAGTCTAATTGCTATGTGTAATGAATCTTGCCTTGGTCATTCAATGTAGCACCAACACAATTCTTTCTTTGGTGCAATGAAATTGCAACAATTGCCCCATACCTAAACAACCTTTTTGTGGAAATTGAGGTGCAATATTTGGTTGGAGCAATAGTTCTTTTGTCGGCTAAATCTTTGGAGGCTTTGGATTCGATATCTTGTCTTGGTAATTTGGTGACAAAAGGGAATTTCAGACCTGTGTTTGAAGCGGTGTGATGGTGTGCATGGTTGGATTCATTCCAAATTTGGTGTGGTGAATGTGGACCTTGAAAGTGTGTTGTTGGCCTCCCCAACAGTTGGAATAACAACGTGAAATGGGAATTATTTGTGGCTGGGACCATAACACAATTACATTTTTTTTTTGTGGTGCAACGACTTATCTAGTGTAGTGTTTTATTGTAATGTTTTATTGAAGCAAATATTAATGCAACTATTAGCCTTATTAAGTGTTGATTGCAGTGGTGTAGTGGGGTTGGGTTTTGCTAGTGTGAGCAAGTTGGTGGTTCCACCAAAACGCGAGATTGAAGCGGTGCAAGTTGGTAGTCCTTCTAGTTTATTTAGTGTAGGATTTTTTTTACCCAAAGTTGTGAACATTTGTGCAACCAATTATTTTTCAGCAAAGGCATATTTAGGGAGTGAATTTCTTCTGTTCTGGCAGCAAGTCTCATACATTTTGGCGGTAGCAACAACAATTTGTTTCGGAAATTTCAGGCGATGCGGTATAAGAAGTTTGGTCCTTTCTCTTTTGTTGATTTGGTGCTTGCATTCATCCAAACCTGGTTTATCCAATGTGGCTACTAGAATTTGTGGTCGAATTCTCTCCAAGAAGGGGAGATGATGAGAGCCTAACCAACGGAAGGGTGGAACCCATCGAGAGCGACACGTCTTGAAAGCTCCATATATGCTATTTTGTGTTTTCTTTAATTAAGGGTTGTATTTAGGAGTTAAACCTTGTTTAATTTGACATAATTTTAGGACAACTTACTCTTAGACTATAAATAAAGAGTTGACTTCATTGTAAAGACAAATTTGATGAATTGAGAGTTTCTCTACACTTTTGATTGTGTCAAATCTCACAGTCTTATTTTGGGTGCTCCACCCAAGTGGTGACAATGGTCTTATCTTGAGTTTTCCAGTCAAGTGGTGACCCTCTTTCACTTATCTTGGTGTTATGCCCAAGTGGTATGACTTCCTTCGTTCGCTCCGCCCTCCGATCGATTCACGTTTCTACGTCACCCCTACTCCATCCCATTTTGTTAGTTTTCGTCCAAAGGTTCATACCCATTTCATGTGAGACCCAAATTCACCCCAAATCCAAGACAATCCCACATCATTGCCGAATAAAGCCACACACCTATTGGTGCTCAAAGCCCCATTCTTTTATAAACATATTGTTGCAACCAAGATCACGACGGGACGACAAAAATAATTTAAAAAATATAGAAGAGTCAGCACCATAGTTTATTATGGAAAACTATAGAAAAACCTTAAAAGAATGGTCTTTGAAACCAAATTTGAATTCGGGAGTTGGTTACATGTGGGGAAGGCATTAGCATCCCACAACATCTGTCTTAAGACGGTTCCCTCTTTAATTAAGTGTGCAAGGTAGAATTTTGGTGTTTAGAATATTTGTTATTCCCCAAAAAAATCAAACAAAATAAAAAACACATACAAAAATAATAAAGATTAAAAACAAAATTATTTTTTTTTGGCCCGATGAGGATTATACCTCGCTCCTACGTATTTCCATTTGGAAAATCAGGGATAACATAGTTCTTTATAAAAAGACTGGTTGATATTATTATCATTATTATTTTCTAAATTTTAGATATATATA
>Ga0209589_1009060_pt1 | contig 15234 bp, 11 predicted proteins | sample CowpeawhiteBW_FD_187525 | JGI IMG/M metagenome (GOLD analysis project Ga0209589, IMG submission 187525) | Root nodule microbial communities of legume samples collected from California USA - Cow pea white BW (SPAdes) (version 2) | ecosystem: Host-associated > Plants > Roots > Nodule | place: USA... | reverse complement strand
TTTGATGCAGAGGTTAAGAAAGAAACTATATCCTATCTAGAAAATTTTGGAATTATACCACATACTACCTGAATCACATTTCTCAAAGCTAGTTTGGACCAAAACCACCTTGGAACCATACCCACGAATCTAGAATTTGAAATGTCAAGAAAAACAAATGTATTTTGCATACACAACCATTTGGGAAATGTACCTAACATGCATGATCACAACCTTATGTAATGCAATTGAAAAGAGGGGACCCAATTTTGAGTAAATTTCAAGGTTACTATTGTCAGATAAGTCCAAGTAATATAACTTAGATACATTAACAAAATGAGAGTCACTAAACACACCATTCAAGGAATTTGATTCCATGAATAGTTCCTCTAGTTGAGGTGGACATCGAATATCTTGATGATTTCTCCATTTAGCCTATTACTACCAACATTCAAAACATTTAAACATGGGAATATTGAAAGATTAGGTAGTGTGACATTGATTTCATTCATGCCTACATATAACTTTTGCAATGAATATCTAGCACATCTAGATAAGTGATACATTACTATTGAAATTCTTCACTCAACCTATTATTAATCAATTCCAACGAAGGCAAAGCACATGAATTGCTAAATGATTTTGGAATTCTTGCTTCTAGAAAGTTTGATGAGACTGATAAAAATGCCAATTGAGATGGTAGTTTGTTACCTTCTATTAACTTCCGTTGTAATCGATTTCCTGAAATATACAATGACTTCAAAGCAGAAAATGCTGAAAGGTCAGGAATCGTACCATTAATGTGATTTTGTTACAAGTTCAATTCTTTTAATGAGTATTTAGCACATCCAAATAAATGATTTAATATTATTGAAAACTCATCACTCAAGTTATTTTCCATCATGTCTAATGTGTGCAAAGCACAAGCATTTGCCAAATGACTTTGGAATCTCATCTTATAGAAGGTTTGATGAGATTTATAAAAATTCCAATTGAAAAAGTGATTTGTTTGTTACCTTCTTTTATCTTTCCATTTAATCGATTGGATGAAAGATCCAATGACTTTAAAGATAAAAAATGCTGAAAAATTAAGTAAAGATTCCGAAATTTGATTACTTGACAAATCCAAATATTGTATCGAGTAGCTAATACAATAGATGGGATATGAATGTGCAACAAATATGAAATTTGTTTCATTTGAAATTGCACGACCCATCCAAATCCCAAGTCAATATAAAATTTGTAACGACTAAAATAATTGACAATTTTTTTCTGATTTTTAACAGTTTAATATAAAGGCTAGAAATACAGTGCTAATAAAAAATAAAAAATACAAATTTCTAGTAGTGAATATGACCTCTTAATCTACCTTTTCTGAATTTCACAGCTATCATATAAATTAGTGACAACTTAACGGAGGTAATATAAAAGTGTAGATCTTCCAATCTATTTGGACACATATGTCTTTAGAAAGTAGAGTCAATTGTTTGTGGTAGTTACCGTCAATAGTATTCTAACATGAGATGTGGCTAGTGGGTTGCCAGTTAGAAACTTGATTTTGATGTTGATTAAATAAATGAATTGAGATTGTATCCATTAAATATATATATATATATATATATATATATATATATATATATATATATATACATATATATATATATATATATATATATATATATATATATATATATATGAGTATAATATGTGTTAGACATAATTAATTAATGACTAATTTAGACAATCTTTTGATAGTCCAAACCTTGATAGCTAAGGTTGGAGACCAATTCACAAATCAGTTATAAAATTTTATTCATAATAGCATAATAGAGAATATTTTAAATACCAATAATTTTTAGTTTATAAATTTGTGTCTAAAATTGATCATTATAGTAACTAATTATTTTTTGTCTCCAAAATTAGTTACTACTTAGGTTTTTTTCTTGTAGTGTGTGGTATATTAGATTTTAAAGTTTTAATTTAGTATTTTATATTTTAAAAATATTTACTATATATTTTTAATATAATCGTTAAATAGGTTAAAAAAATTCTAGTAAACGTGTCTACTGATCTAATTTATGGATAAAAAATGACTAAAATATGTTTTTAGAAATATAAAAATATTTAATTGAAACTTTTAAAACTTTATCAATAAAAAAATCTCAATCAGTTCTATTAACGTGGAAATTTAATGTATACAAACACTAAAACATTAAAAAAGACTAAAGTATTAATCTAATACTCGTAAAATAATTTATTAAGTTATGTAAACAAATTGTACAAGTTATTCTTCTTTCTCTAAACCTTTTAAATTGTCACTACTAAATTATCTAATAATATTTTTAAATATTTTTTTGTATTTCTTCATTATTGATAGAATAACATCAATTTCCTAGCCTAAATTGATAAAAATATAACGGCAAAATAACAACTGATAAAAATTATACAGAAAAAAAGCAACCACAACTTTAAAGGAAGATGACTTTAACGCAATGTTCGTATGAGCGAATTACACTGTTGAAGCAGATTTGAGAGAGCGGATATTGGGAATCCAGCGCGTTCGTTTTGGATAATTTGAAGGGATATGCGAGAGAGTATTTGGGGGATGGTTGGATTAATCCATTCCCTCAAAACTGTGAAGATAGTGCATATGGTTTGGCCAAATGACGAAACTACCCTTTCTCTTGTTTCCAAAGCACCTACGTTGCATCTGCCAGATTCCTTCCTCTGCCGAGATTCCTCCTTCCTCTGCTGAGATTCCTGACCAATATTCCCTGGTCAACTAAGCAAGATTCCATTGCATTGTTTATTTTTGAAGATCAGTTTAAAATGCAAGCAACAATGTGATTGAGAATGGTGGTCCGGCTCGCAGTGGTGTTTTAAGAGGTGAGCTATGGTTTGCGTGTAGGAAATCATTCATGCTTTTCATATTCATTGATAAGGAATATATACAAATTACAAGTTATAATTTAGGCTGCTATTATAATTGACAGGCTATAATTTAGGCTAACTAATGTTGCAAAATATACTTAAAATAATAACAAATTATTTGGCATAATAATATCTATCACACCCCTGCAGTTGAAGCGGGAGGTTGACGTACGCTTAGAATGTTCCGAAAATCGTCAAAGATTATGCGCGGAAGGCCTTTAGTGAAGATATCAGCAATTTGATAGCGGGATGGAACATGAAGGACACGGACTTCGCCACGGGTTACTTTTTCACGGACAAAGTGAATGTCCATCTCAATGTGTTTTGTGCGGTGATGTTGGACAGGATTACCCGATAAATAAATGACACTCACATTATCACAGTATACCATTGTAGTTTTGTGAATTGGGAAATGAAGCTCAATAAAGAGGTTCCTAATCCAACAAGATTCAGAAACAACATTATCAACTCCTCTATATTCGGCCTCGACATTAAAGCAGGATAGAGTAGGTTGTCGTTTAGACGACCATGAAATCAAGTTATCACCGAAGAAAACATAATATTCGGAGGTTGAGCGTCTAGTATCGGGACAACCACCCCAATCTGCATCTGTGTAAGAGAGGAGCGTGGTAATTGTTGATTTATACAAATGCATGCCAAATTCAGTAGTACCTTTAAGGTAATGTAATATACGTTTGAGAGCATTCATGTGTTCCTCCTTGGGATCATGCATATGAAGACAAATTTGTTGCACTACATAAGAAATGTCAGGCCTTGTAAGAGTAAGATATTGCAATGTGCCTACAAGACGTCTATAGTTAGTAGGATCCGTATAGGGAATGCCATTACATGCGCCAAGTTTGGGCTTCGTATCAACTGGTGTGGGACAAGGTTTGCAATTAGTCATCCTTGCTCTTTCAAGAATTTGTTCTGCATACTTTTGCTGTGAAAGAAACATACCAGTTGCATTACGGTTAACTGCAATCCCCAAAAAGTAACTAAGTGGACCAAGATCCTTCATAGCGAACTCAGTACTCAAGGATGACATAACTGATTTTCGAAAAGAATGAGAGGAGGCGATCAAGACAATATCATCAACATACAACAAAATATATTCAATATCAAAGTCCTTATGATAGATGAATAATGAATTATCATATTTACTATGATTGAAATCGAGCATGGTCCAATAATCTGCAAACAATTGGTACCAGGCACGAGGGGCTTGCTTGAGGCCATAGAGTGATTTCTTTAACAAGCAAACATATATTCAAGATGAGAGGAATCTTTAAAACCCATAGGATGATGCATATAAACTGTTTCATTGAGATTGCCATGTAAGAAAGCATTTTTTACATCCAATTGATGAATAGGCCATGATTGTGATAAAGCAATGCTCAAAACGATTCGAATGGTCGCCGACTTCACTACGGGGCTGAATGTTTCATCACAATCTACTCCTTTCATTTGTGACCTACCATCACCTACAAGACGGGCTTTATGCCGCTCAAAAGAACCATCAGACTTGTGTTTGTGTCTAAAAATCCACATAGACCGAATTATATTCACATCAGGGGGACGGGGTACTAACTCCCATGTCTTATTTTTAATTAGAGCATTATATTCATCAGTCATGTCATATATCCAATATGGGTCATGAAGAGCACTTACCGAATTTTTAGGCAAAGGTGAAATAGAGGTGGTGGTCAAAGCACTCAAATTATCAGGTGGAGGTCATATGGTGAGACCTGGGATTATTTAAGATGGGCTGATGGGTGGATGTCCGAGAAGAAGAAGAGGTAATGGGTGAGTTTGAAGGAGACATCGGTCGAGAGCTTAGGCTTGGATCTGTGATGGGTGCCATAAAAAAAAAGAGGGGATTGTAGTGTTGGAGTTTGTGGGACAGGTGTGCATAAGTGAGGAATGAAGTGTGGAGTCGTCACTTAAAGGTTCATACACAGTTGGAGATGGATCATGTATTTTTGAGAAAGGATATGTCTCATCAAAAAGTACTTGTCGAGAAATAATTATCTTTTTACTTGAAAGATCAAAACACTTGTAACTGCGATGGTTTGATCGGTAGCCTAGAAATGCACAAGGGGTGGATCGAGCTTGTAACTTATGAATTAGGGCAAGAAATAGAGGGTAGCAAAGGCAACCAAAGACACGAAGATGGGAATAGAGGGGATTTTTCTGATAGAGGATTTGCATCAAGGAACGATATCCTAGAACTTTGGTTGGGAGAATGTTTAGGAGATATGTGGCCATTGAAAGGGCATAGTGCCAAAAAGAAGGTGGCATGGATGAGTGTGCTAATAAGGTTCGAACAATGTTGTTAATTGATTTAATTGTCCGTTCAGCTTTGCCATTTTGAGAAGAGGTGTGAGGGCAAGAAAATCGAAATTGCATTCCATTTTGGCGACAGAAATTTTGAAATGGACTATTATCAAATTCCCTTCCATTATCACATTGGAAATTCTTGATATCTCTTTCAAATTGGGTTTTAATAAGAGTTTTAAAGGATTGAAAAATGAAAAAAACTTGTGATTTTTTAGAAATAGGAAAAGTCCATAAGAATTTGCTAAAGTCGTCAAGAAACAATACATAGTATCGATGGCCAAAAGAGCTAGATATAGGGGAAGTCCAAATATCATTGTGAATAATGTCAAATGGTAATTCAGTGAATGAACAAGAGGCATGAAACGACAATTGCACATGTTTACCAAGAGGACAAGATGTGCAAAAATTGTGACTGTTTTTATTACAATTAATAAAATTTTGATGACGAAGAAAACTAGTAGCTCCTGGATGGCCTAAACGATTGTGCCACAAATTGGGAGACAGAGCAATAAAGGCAGAAGGAAATGTTAGTGGAGATATGGCCTGATTTTTGGGAAGGATGGGATAGAGATCCCCTGAGCTGTTACACCTCATTAGATGGTTCCCCGTTCGCAAATCCTTCACAGAAAATCCAAAAGGATCAAACTCAATAGAAACGAAATTGTCACTTGTAAATTTTCGAACAGATACAAGGTTTTTAATGAGTTTTGGTGCATGCAACACATTGTTTAAGTGTAAAGATGGGTTGGGTGGGGATAGTGTAGTGCTTCCATGACCACAGATAGGAATTAAATGACCATTACCAACAACAATATTATGATTTTTGCTCGAATAAAAATAAGAGGAGAGTGTACCTTTATCTGTTGTCATATGAGAGGTATCACCAATGTCCATGTACCAATTCTCATCCGGTGGAGAGAGGGTAAGGGTATGCATATCCGCATTAATGTTTGTAGGTGTGTTCGCAACAGGAAGTGGTGCTACTGATGTATTGTATGCTTGTTGTGGTGGTCGTTGTCCAAGAATACCAGTTTGACGTGGAGGTCGAGGTTGCCACGAAGTTGTTGGATAAGGACAAGGAGGATGGGCCCATCCAGCCCAGTGATTAAAGAAGGGATGAGGATATGGTGGGTAGGCTTGGTATTGTGGATGCTGGTGTGCTGCACCACCTCGTCCAGCACTTGCACCTCCGCCACCGCTGCGTCCGCCTCTACCATCGCGATTGTTGTTGCCTCGACCTCGAGTGGGTCGCTTACCTCAGTTTGTATTATGACGTCCTAGTGAAGGAGTATTGTGAGTGGTATATGGTTGTGACTGTGAGGGGGATCCATCATCCACAGTTAAAAGGGCGGTGGAACCAGATGCACGAGCTACTCGCTCCTGAATCATGGTTTCTTCCAACTTCAATCGAGAGCATGCGATAGCAAAACTGGGCAAGTTATCCTTTTGTTGCATAACCGTGACAAAACCAGCATAGCCTTCAGTTAAGCCAACAAGCAAGCGGAGTACTAAATGTTGATCTGAAACAGGAGCCCCAACATTGGATAATTGGTCAGCAAGAGATTTAAGTCGATTGCAATAGATGGAGGTCGTTGAGAAATATGCCAAACTCGTGTTTGTGAACTGAGTTTCAAGATAGACTGTCCTAGAGTTTTTGTTATCTTGAAATAAGTCAGCGACATGTTGCCAAGCATTTTCGGCAGAGTCATCAGCCACAAGTATCGATGTGAGAATATCAGGAGAAATAGTGGCATAAATCCACTAGAGTACAGCAGCATCAAGGCGTGTCCATAGTGAGAGATCAGCGGCCTTGGTTATTTGGTACTCTACTATGGCTGTTTCATCCATGGGGGGATGATTTGTTCAAGCACCGAATGAATTTTGGCTTGAACCTTAAATAAGGTTGCCCATGAGTGATATTGGCTCGTTTCCATGTCCAAGGTAATAGGAATAAGATGCTTCACGTTGGTGACAGAGAGGGCAGAGTGATATTTGGAAGTTTCAGCCATTGATGGGCAGCAGTAGAAGGAAAAAAAAATTGGTTGAGAAGGAGAAGGGAAGTGACGGGTAGGTTTATTAGGATTGGAGGAAGGTAACCTAATCTGATACCATGTAGGAAATCATCCATGCTTTTCATATTCATTGATAAGGAATATATACAAATTACAAGCTATAATTTAGGCTAACTAATGCTGCAGAATATACTCAAAATAATAACAAATTATTTGGCATAATAATATCTATCAGTGCGTGTGATTGTTTTGTCTGATGGAGGGGGAAGAAGATGAGGTGGTTCGGTGTGGTGGGCGAGGAAGAGGATGAAGGGGTGGCAGTGGTTGCACGAGGTGGTGGCTGTGCTTGGACGTGGTGGGGTGGTGATATGCACCGGTTAGCTAACCGGTGTTGCTGCAGTGTGTTGAGTGATGGCACCGGTTACGTCATCGGTGCCTTGTTTATTAAAGGTGCCTTGTTTATTAAAGGAATGACACTAGTTACAACACCGGTGTCGTTGGATTTTTTTTTACCTTTTGTTTTGGTTTTCTGCAGGTGGAGGAGTTGGTTGCAGTTGCTGGAGTTGCCGGAGGAGCTATGTGTTTGTACTGGTGGTGAAGGTGGTCGTCGGAGCTGATGAGTTATTCGATGTAAGCAATGCTCCTTTTATGCTACTGCTGGACACATTCAACTCTCATGGCTCTGCTGTTGCTACTGTTCTTCATGCTACCACTCTCAATTTTTGCATCTGGGTCTTGAAGTAGGTTTATGCATCTGTGCTTGGTTTTTAGTTGCCATTTAGTTATTGTTGATTAATTTATCTGTTCATGCCCCAAAATATATTAATGCCTACTTCTTTTTGGCCTTTGGTTTTTGTTTTCCCCTCATTAACATCAGTTTCACCTAACATCTAATATAATCAGTCCTTTGTGCCATTGAAAGTGGCATTTGTTAATTCTTTATTGTTTATGATTTAATCATTTTTCTTATTTTCTCTATTGCACTTACAATTACTGTTTAGAAATTCGAAGAGGAGAAGGGTAAGTGTCTCTTTCAATTTTATTTTTATTTTTGAATTAATTTTAATTATTTTTATGATTAAAATTAATTAATTTAGAAATTATTTTAACAATATCAATTCAAAAAATGCATCTCTTTTTACACAAGAGTATTATGGTAACTTAATAAATATATCTATTTTAATAATTAATTTTGTCTATCACATAAATCAAATCTTTCACTAACTTTCATAAAACTTATCTCCTAATCCACTCACTTTACCCTTTAAATCCACCCAAAAAAACACAAAAATCCATCAACCCAAATCTACACAAATCCATCTTCTCACTCTCCCCATATCCACTCCCCCATAGGAACAAAGCCTAAGGGTGTGTTCGGTTCGTAGGATAGATTTAAGGGAGAGTGTGAAGATGGATTTGTGTTAATTTGAGTGGATGAATATGTGTGTTTTTTTAAGGGGATTTAGAAGGTAAAAAGAGTGAATTTGGAGATGAATTTTGTAAAAGTTAGTGACTAATTTGATTGATGTAATAGATTAAAAAAAAGTTTTAATAGATAAAAATTTAAAAATTACTAAAATATCCTTGATGGTAAAAATAAAATTAAATGATAATTAGATGAATTAAAAATATTAAAATTTAACAATATAGTAATTATCATTAATTATTATATATATTTATATATATATATATATATATATATATATTATTATTATTATTTGCTTTTTAAAAACAAACATGGTCCAAAGGAAGTAAAACCATAATACTCTGCAATGAATTTGGAAGACCCATTAGTTTAATAAAAAGTGTACTTGAACTATCATGGATCGAATCCACTCTCACATTTCCTCATGGATTGGTTCCGCCCAGGGGAGGATCTTCCTAGGGTCTTAGGGGCAGGGAGGGGACATGCCACACCCCCCTGCCCCCCTCCCCCTCAAAATTTTTAAATTTATATATATATATATATATATTATAAATATATTTGAAATTTTTTAAATTGTAGGTAGTATATTTTAGGAATTGATGAAAATTAAATTGTGTATTTTTTTTTTATAAAACACAACATTTAATGTTAATAGATAATAAAATATAAAATAAAATATAATAAAGAATAAAAATATTTCGGTTTAATTTATTTTTTGTCCCTATTTTTGTCTAAAAACTGACACTAGGATTATGTTAATTACACTAACAAAGAAAACCATCCATACTAAGAGTCTCAATTTTAACGAAAAAGTTATTGATCCGTTTTAATAAATTTAACGAAATTTATCGTGAAAGACCAAATTGTATTCGTTTTTCAAAGATCGGGATCAAATTGAGATAAATAACTTGAGGACCAGCTTAACATTTTTAAACGAAAACATGAATCAAAAGAGCAATTAAACCAAATATTTATTAAGATAAATTTTATTTTCCTTCTCATAGTCTTTTTAGTTCTTCACAAATTGTAATCATCTCTCACTCTCATATTTTCTTCTTATTTTTGAAGACACAAATTCATTATTTTTGTTCTCATTTATCCTATTTCTTTCTTATCTCTTGTCTCGATAACGAAAACATTACTTTTTATCTCATAAGTTTTTTGTATATTCATTTTCTTATGAATATAGAAGAAATATAAATAATGTATTATGTGTTTTTTCATAACAAATTTTTAATTGTGACTTGACTATAATATATTTTTCTTTTGATAATTACATGTTTTAATTTTTTGTTGTATTATGATAAATTATTTTTTAATATTATTTACAACGAAGGTATATTGACAAAGAATAAAAGAATAAATTCATTTGTTAAGAGTGATAAAAAAGTAACTATTGATGAAAATAAGATAGACTCTCCTTCTTCACATCTTTGAAACATTATACTAAAGATCAAATTGTTAAGTTAGAGAAACCATTTTTTGAAGCATTATACTAATGATTGAATCTAATAGTCTCAAAATTATATTATTTTGGCTCCTCCAATACTTTCGGTCAAGATCCGCCACTGGTTCCGCCCTCATGGGATCGGATCCCTCTTCATCTGATTCCATCAACCGCACACATGCACATACAGAAAACATATTTAATTTGAGGGTAAAAATGTATTTAAACAAGTATCCATCTCAAATGACCTCAACTTAACCGAGACGGCAAAATCAATAGATCCCGCAAATCGTTACCTTTTCTTACTCTCCAATCCACTTAAACAAACACATATCTGACCTCTAATCCATAGTTGCCATTCTCTATGAATAGTTACTCACCTTTAAGTAAGCATAGCCTAAAAGTCTCTTACTAAAAGTACCCAAAAAAAAAAAAACACGGAGACTTAAAAATTGATTACAAACTTTTATATATTATCATTTATCACCCAACTTGGTACACAAAGTAATTTTTTATTATTTTATATTTTTTTCAAATAAAATACTACTACTTTTCATATTAAATATTTTTTATTTTCTTACGGTTACTTTTAACTTTATAATGAAAGCTATTTGAATATGATTACAAAAACGTTCACTAAAATTTACATAATTTATGAGCATTTTATGTATGATAAAATAGTTTTACATCCCGTATATATATACTTTTGGTTAAAATATTTTGGTCCCAATTTTCATCAAGTTTTGTCAAATCAATCTTAATTTTGTTTTTATTCTCAAATAAATCTTAGTTTTCGTCAATTGTGTTTAATTTGATTTTTTTTAACAGTTTACATAATTAACGGTCATGAATAATGATAGTCACCTGTCACTTCGTGATGTTTTTGTTTTTTTTTAAATTTTTTTAATTATTATCGTTTATGCATATTTTGAGAATTGAAGTGAATTTTCATTTAATTTAAGAATTTGAAATAAAATAATTTTGTTTTAATATCACAAAATAACAATAATGGGCTCATGAATTCACATTTTACTTAGTTCTATAAATGAAAAAAATAATTAAGGAGGCACATGTCAAAATGTTGAATTTGTTCAGATGAATATCTTGAAATAAATAACCAAAGTTTTATTAATGAAAATCATGCAAGTATATTATTATCATAATACATAGCAAAAAAATGTGTAAAAGAAATTGAATTTGAAAATTTTTATCCAACAAAAATCTGATATGATATGATCGCCGCCTGTAATTGTTCCAATAATCAATATCACCAAACGTATCATATAGAACTCTCACACACCCAAATGAAAATAATATGATAACTGAAACCATAAAATCGAAACAAAATACAATCAAGGCCATGTTATTCTGTGAGACTCAAACAGTGAAATTAAGCATCACTAACAACTAAAACACATATAAGTCATAATTTTAATGGAGTCAAATAGTGAGAACAAGGTTATTGAATTTATTCAACAACCACCATGATGTAGAGTTAGAGAATTAGACGATGACACCATGATAGAGACCACAAAAGAACATTTTCACTTTCTGATTTGAACTACATTCTCATCTGTAAGGAAAATCATTTGAAAGTGTTAAGATGCCTTGAATGTTATGTTGTCCCTTCATCTTCCTTACTTCATATATTTATGATATAGTTATGGGTTGTAATGAGGTTTAAAGGGGCTGTTATTTTTTACACTTTTATAAGGCTAAAAGGCATCTGTATCATGTATCTCTCTATCATTATTCAGAAATAAGAAACTCTTGAACTGCCCCGTGGACGTAGGTCACATTGACTGAACCACGTAAATTTGTGTGTCTTCTTTTTCTCTTAATCTGTTTCTTTTCATCTTGGCATAACAAGTGGTATAAAGAGCTCTAGGTTACACTAGGGACCTACTCTGGAGAAACGCAATGTCTTCGTACAAATTCGATATTGATAAATTCAATGGATCGAATGATTTCATTTTGTGGAAATTGAAGATGAAGGCGGTTCTGGTGCATCAGGGGTGCGCTGCAGCACTAGAGGGTGCAGATCAATTACCAGCGACTATGACAGATGATGCGAAGAACTTGATGTTGGAAAAAGCACACAGTTTGATTCTCTTGAGTTTGACTTATGAAGTTCTGAGAGAGGTGGGTGAAGAGACAACAGCTGCAGGGATGTGGACGATGTTGGAAGATAAATTCCAGAAAAAATCTCTAACCAATCGGTTGTATTAGAAACAACGTCTCTATACGTTGCAGATGTTTGAGAATATATCTGTGAGAGATCATCTTGATAACTTTAATCGAGTTATCTTGGATCTACAAAGTATTGGAGTTAAAATTGATGATGAGGATCAAGCTATTATTTTGTTATGTTCTCTGTCGAAATCATATGAAAATTTTATTGATACTATGTTGTATGGCAGGGATAGTATTACTGTCAACAACGTGAAAGACAATATGCTCAGATGAAGGAGATGGCGGAGATGTTTTGACGGTCAGCACTATTGGTTCTGCTGATACATGGGTCATGGATACCGGTGCTTCTTATCGCATGACTTTTAACAAGGAGTTGTTTAGTTCATTTAAAGAATGGAATGGCAGTGTAAAGTTGGGTGATGATGAGGAGCTTGGTGTGAAGGAAGTGGTGCTGTGCAGATAAAAATGTATGATGGCATTGTTAGAACGTTTGATGCTTGGTATGTTCCTGGCTTGCAAAAGAACCTGATCTCTATTGGTACCTTAGACAAACAAGGGTACAATTTTTCAGGAAAAGATGGACAAATTACAGTTTCCAAAGGTGCTCTGGTTGTCATGAAAGGAAAGCTACAACATGGAATTTATGTTATGCTTGGCCATTCCTTTCAGGGAACGGTGTCTGTATCCCACTCCTTAGAGCAACATGTTGATAATACAGAATTATGGCATCGTAGATTGGGTCATATGAGTGAACGTGGTCTTGCTGTGTTAAGTAAACAAGGATTGTTGGGTGGAGCGGTGACAGGGAAATTGAAATTTTGTGAATCTTGTGTTATGGGTAAAAAACGCAGGCTGAAATTTTGTCACGGTAAGCACACTTCAACTGAAAAATTACAATATGTTCATTCTGATTTATGGGGTCCTTCCCCTGTCTTGTCTCATGGAAGATGCAGGTATTTTGTGACCTTTATCGATGACTACTCTAGAAAGGTTTGGGTGTATTTTTTGAAGACCAAGGATGAAGTGTTTGGACGGTTCAAGGAGTGGAAGACTATGGTTGAGAAACAGACTGGGAAACAAGTCAAGACTCTAAGAACAGATAATGGACTGGAGTTCTGCAATACAGAGTTTGATGATTACTGCAAAGAAGTAGGTATAGTCAGGCACCTTACAGTACGACATACACCACAACAGAATGGTGTCGCTGAACGAATGAATCAAACACTACTTCAGCGTGCTCGGTGTATGCGTTTAAATGTTGGTCTCTCAAAAGAATTTTGGGCTGAAGCCGTTAATACTGTTATCTATTTGGTGAACAGGTCTCTATCTACTGCTATTGATTTAAAGACTCCTCAAGAGGTATGGTTTGGTAAACCTTCTAATTATTCTGGTTTACGTATATTTGGTTGTCCTTCTTATGCTCACGTGAATGATGGTAAATTAGAGCCTAGGGCAATGAAATGTATATTTCTTGGGTATCCTACGGGTGTCAAAGAAATATTTCCCACTAATCTTCTATAACTCAATGCCTTGTAAGAGTCACTGATCAGATTTATACTTCTTTCAAAAGACGCTTTAATTTCGTTATGTTGCAAGATAATGACGTTGTGAATGCCATCCCAACACGAACAAAGGTCTCCCATACTACTGCCAAGAACTTTCTTCAGACTCCAGTGAGCAGACTCAACCCTAGTACAATTTATACAAGGAAATCATATAAACCATTAATAAATAAATTTAATTAATAGCAAAATGCAAATATACCTGTTTGATGTTGTATTCCCCAAATGCATAACTTTGTTCGTCCATGCCTTCACAAAGAATTTCTTGTAAGGAATGATCCACGAGTCGTTAACATATTCAAAGAATACAGGCCACGGCTGGCAAACAAGATCAAGACGATGAACACACTCCTTAAACTTTAATTCATCTTCACAGTCCATGACATTCTCCCAGGCTTGAAGTACAACATCCCATGCGTCAACAGAATTTACTAACATTTTGCACTTTGCCTGCACATTTTTTTGAATGTGGAAACGGCATAGAAGATGATAACACTGAGGGAACACCATGCCAACAGCATTCATTAGAGCAAGATCCCTATCAGTTACAATGACTTGTGGACCACCCTCGGACGTCATAAATAGACCTCTTAGCCTTTCAAGAGCCCAAATGAAATTATTTTGCTTTTCACTAGATAAAAATGCAAAAGCGGCTGAGAAAGTTAATCCTGTTGAGGTCACACCAACAATCTCAAGTAATGGCAACCGATATTTGTTGGTTTTATAGGTACTATCCATTAAGAACACAATATTGAATGAATTTAACAACTTCACAGCATCAGGATGGGTCCAGAACAAATCGCTAACCACATCAGATTCATCAAGACATCTACTAAAATGGATGTAGTGATCACGTTCCAACATCAACATTAACTGTTGTAACTCAGTTCTAGAACCTCTTATTGAACGTTTGTACCTATATCTTGCATTATACACTTGCTTCAGGGTTGTAACATTACACTCATCTTTTTCTTTCAGGGTGAGAAGTATATTTGCAGGTTTGACTTGACTTTTAGTCATATCAACAAGCAATGACTGTTCAGTAGACTTCAACCTACCAGCATAGGGGTGACCAACTAGAGTAGATGAGACATCGTGATTATGGTAACCACATTTTACGTTCAACACCCATCCCTCCCCTTGAGAGATGGGTCTCCCTCTCAATCTAAATGGACAATCACATTTTCTTGTCCCAGATAAACTCGGTTCTGCATCAGACTTGTATTTTCTATATTTTCCACCTCTTTCACAACCTAATAATACATGGGTCTTTCTTCCTGGTTGTCCATTATATTTATCTGATCTTAGAATAATGACAACAAATCCAAGATTATAAGCAACCCC
>Ga0209589_1009058_pt1 | contig 15235 bp, 16 predicted proteins | sample CowpeawhiteBW_FD_187525 | JGI IMG/M metagenome (GOLD analysis project Ga0209589, IMG submission 187525) | Root nodule microbial communities of legume samples collected from California USA - Cow pea white BW (SPAdes) (version 2) | ecosystem: Host-associated > Plants > Roots > Nodule | place: USA... | reverse complement strand
TTCAATCTTCATCAAATCTTCAAGAAGCAAACCACCTTGGCTTCTCATGTCAACAATCTCCCCCTGATTTGATGAAGCCAACCTCTATTCCATCTATCTTCTTCTATCTTCCATTGCAAAATGCTTCCATTTGTTGGATACCAATTGATGAAGTAAAACCTTAGCTTGAAGCTTATGAACCTAAAAAACATTTTACAGGAGCAATACACACAAGCTAGCAAGTATACAACTGTGGTCATGCTCCCGCTATCAATAATATGAGTTCAAATTCAGATTTGATTATTGATTCCAATTTTAATGCTTAGTTTAATGTGATCAATTATCCATTTTCCAATTTTTCTCCCCCTTTAGATTCATCAAACAGAACAAATGCATAAAGATAACAAGCATTGCTTATCATTTAATTAATACTGGAAGGAAATACAACCAACATAAATTGAAAATAAAAAATAGATGCATAAAGCTTATGCAATCAGCCGACTAAAATGAAAAAAAAACCAATTGAAACTGACAGAACTCAAAATGAAAAATCACAAACACAAGGATGCAATGCATGATCCTAAACAACCACCACACTCAGTCATCTTGAGGGTCATTTCTGGTCAGGAATGAGTGGAGCATATCATGGATATCATGGATTTGGCCATCCAATGCATTGAACCTCTCATTGCAATAGTTGTGATGTTCATGTTGAGACACATTAAGTTCATGCAGCTGGTTCAACACCATCCTCTCAAAATGTGAGTACACAGGGCCTCTATCCTCTGGAGGATTGTAGGGAATCAAGTCCATGGGTCCAGCAGTTGGTTCTTCCTCTTGATTTGCACCACTTGGACCGACTTCATGGTTATTGCACCACCACCAACAGCTCCAGCAGTTGTCCATCCATTTCCCACCTTGATAAAGCCCATTTTGTGCAGATTTTGGTTGGAAGTATGGTTCAATAGTCCAGTTGACTCCTCTAACTCATTCTCTACATCAATACCAAAGTATTCAATGAATTTAGACACCAAAACCACATATGGAAGCCTAAAATCCGTGAGCCACTTGGCCTTGAACATGTGATCACGAAACACATAGATCCAATCCACTTGAATGTTGTGTTGAATGCAGTGCATGAGTATCAAATCTCCCTCATTCAATGTTGAATGGTTGCTAGCACGTGGAACAAAGATTTTTGTGACAATCATACCAAGTAGCCTTTGATCCACCTTGAGACCACCAACATGGAAGTGTTTGATTTTAGCAATAGGATTTCTCAAGCATTGGCCATAGTATTGCATCTTGTTTAATTCTGGAACAGCCATAGTTTCACCTTTTGTCACTTGCACACCCCTTGGTTTGAGTCTAACCACATCTTTCCAAGCTCTCTTGTTGATCTCCATTTGAACACCCTTGATGCTGGAAAGTAGGACATCATTTTTGAACTCCAAGTTGGTGAAAAACACCTTCACCAAGTCTGGATATATTTTCCCTGAAAGTTCAAGGAAGGACTTCAACTTTTGGTGCTTTAGTTGTTGGAATAGGCTCTCAAAGCCTTCAGCCCTTAGTCAAGAGAACCTCAACACCTTAGGAATGCTGATCTGTTTCCAGAAGCAAATCGTGCTCTAAAATGATCAACAAACCTTTGTTTCGAAAATCACAACTTTTATAGTCAAACTGTTACGAAATTCAACAGGTTGATTTTCAAATCAATCGGTTGATTTCACTTGACTTAAGTGAAATTAGTCGATTAAAAACTAAATCAACTTATTGAATTTGTTGCAGTTTAAGACTACTGCAGCCAACCTTTTAACCTGTTGAAAAACCATTCAACAGACTAAAAGAGACATTTTAACATGTTGAAAAGCCATTCAACAGATTAAAAACACACTAAAGACCAAACTACATCTAATTAATGCTTTAAGGTCTACAATATGAATTACAAACTACAAGTACACTTTCTTAATGATGTAAGTACATGGAGAGCATACATTCCAGCCTTCATCACCATGGATATCATCAAATCTCCTTTCCTTCATTAATGTAGGCTTCATTCTAATGGTTATGACTTCAAGATAGTTCAAAAAAGCTTCATTCAATCTTCATCAAATCTTCAAGAAGCAAACCACATTGGCTTCTCAACATCTTTGAATAAATAATTGCCTTTCAGATTGTGAAGAAGACACATTTGAGAAGTTCAACCTAGTCTACATTCGTGTTAATTCACATGCACATGGAAGACCATAAGTCTGTTTGAGAATGCAGCCACAACGACTAGTATCGAATCCAATTTTCTTAACTCTTTCTAACTCTGGAGCAAGGAGTTCTAAGGCAGATCTAGAAACATATCCCATTAATCTTGTATAACTCAATGCCTTGTAAGAGTCACTCATTAGATTAAGACTTCTTTCAAAAGATGCCTTCATTTGGTTATGTTGCAAGATAATAACGTTGTGAATTCCATCCCAACACGAACAAAGGTCTCCCATACTACTTCCAAGAACTTTCTTGAGGCTCTAGTGAGCAGGCTCAACCCTAGTACAATTTATACATGGAATCATATAAACAATTAATAAAAAAATGAATTAATAAGAAGATGCAAATATACATGTTTGATGTTGTATTCCCTAAATGCATAACTTTGTTTGTCCACGCCTTCATAAAGTATTTCTTGTCAAGAATGATCCACGAGTCATTAACATATTCAAAGAATACAGGTCATGAATGACAAACAAGCTGAAGACGATTAACACAATCGTTAAACTTGAACTCATCTTCATAGTCCATAACATTTTCCCATGCTTGCAGTACAACATCCCATGCATAAACAGAATTGATTAACATTTTGCACTTTGCCTGCACATTTTTTTGAATATGGAAACAACATAGAAGATGATAACACTCAGGGAACACAATGCCAACAACATTCATTATAGCCAGATCTCTGTCAGTTACAATGACTTGGGGACCACCTTCAGACGTCATAAACAGACCTGTTAGCCTTTCAAGAGCCCAAGTGAAATTATTTTGCTTTTCACTACATGAAAATGCAAACGCGGCTGAGAAAGTTAATCTTGTTAAGGTCACACCAACAATCTCAAGCAATAGCAACCAATATTTGTTGGTTTTGTAAGTATTACCTATTAAGAACACAATATTGAATGAATTTAACAACTTCACAGCATCAGGATGGGTCCAAAACAGATCGCTAACCACATTAGATTCATCAATACATGTACTAAAATGGATATAGTGATCACATTCCAACATCACCATTAACTATTGTAACTCGGTCCTTGAACCACTTATTGATCGTTTGTATCTATATCTTGCATTGGATACTTGCTTCAAAGTTGTCACATTACACTCATCTTTTTCTTTGAGAGTCAGAAGTATATTTGTAGGTTTTACTTGACTTTTAGGCATATCAACAAGTAACGAGTGTTTAGTGGACTTCAACCTACCCGCATAGGGATGACCAACTAGAGTAGATGAGACATTGTAATTGTGGTAACCACATTTTACGTTCAACACCCATCCCTCCCCTTGAGATATGGGTTTGCTTCTCAATCTAAAGAGACACTCACATTTTCTTGTCCTAGATAAACTCAGTTTTGCATCACATTTGTATTTTCTATATTTTCCACCTCTTTCACAACCTAATAATACATGGGTCTTTCTTCTTGGTTGTCCATTATATTTATATTATCTTAGAATAATAACAACAAATCCAAGATTAAAAGCAACCCCTCTAACCCACTTAATTAAATCTTCACGTGTTGGAAAGATATCATCAATTGTAAAGTGAGATGTATAATCTTGTTCGCAAATATCATGAACGAAATTAGAAAAGTCTAACATGAGTCTACAATTTACTTGATAATCCACTTAAGAATCCAAGAAAGTCAAATAACTAAAATGATGATCTTCCACAATGACCTATAGTAAAAGAAAATATTTTAATATGTTTTACTTTTTAAACATGAAATCGTAATGCATGACTCCTACAACTAAAAAAATAATTGAAGGAGATAAACTGAAATCATGCAATCTATATAAATGGTAGTGTATCAGATGCATATACATGCAATCATGCAATCCAAATGATAAAACTCGGAAGTAGAGAAGCAAAATGATTCAATGAAGAAGGAAGAGAAAAAATTGAACCAAAGCTAGCTGTATCAATAGAAGGAAGAGTAATGAGTTCAAAATTTTGCCCTCATTTAATGTTTAAATTTGGGGATTTAATATAATTTTTGTGATTTAGGATTGATTTAATTAGGATTTGTGATTATTGGATTTATTGAGTACGTGAGTTAAAAATGGCGTAAAAATTGATTTTAGTTGCATAAAATATTATTGGATATTCTAATATTTGTTAATGCAGCTGAAGTTTAATTTGGGTCATTAAAAGTGTGGATTTGAAATATTTAAAGATACAAAATATGTCCAAAATTAAAAAATTCTGGAAAGAAATAGTCAGGAGCTAAATGCACCCGCAGTTTTTATTTTACACACTCCTCCTACAAGTGGACCACAAAAACATGTTCTGCAATCCCAGTTTTTACTAAGTTACACTCTTCCTACCAGTTAAACTCCACTCAACCAGATTATGCGATATGGCAATCCCCACCTTTCAAATCAGTCCAACCATATGCTGACACGTGTCATTATCCTTGCAAACACATCCGGACCAATTAGAGAGTGACACTTCATCATATTCTTCCCATCTCACACATGAAACCCTAACCCTAATTTTCTCCTCTCCCACCATCACCAAGCAACGGCAATCGACGCTCCCACCGTAAAGTCACCTAAAGAGCCATGGAAACCACTCACCACGTTGGAGCAGTCATTGTAGCACCACAGCTTCCTCTTTTTCTTCACGAATTGTGCGAAATAGCTGCACTAGTCAGAAACGCCCCACCATTTTCAAGAACCAACAGCGGCGCAGCCACGATGAACCAGAGGAGAAGAGAAACATCGTCCAACACGAACCTGCATGGCATCACCATGGCACAAAGAGCAACCAGACTCGAGCACCTAGAAACACAGCATCATCTGGATCTGCAACCATAATTCGTTGTGCTTTTCACCAATGCAAAATTGCACCATCGCGTAGGAGAAAACCTCGTGCACCATCTAGAAAACGCGAAGCATCACCGTGAAGCCTCCATTGGAGAACGCATCAGACGAGAATGCAGCAAGTCATGTAAAAGCAGCGGATGCATCATCTTCTCCATTGACGCGAGGCTAGCGTCCCTACAGATTTCGAGTCCACCATAACACCTCCATCACACCTGCACCTTCGTCGTCCATGCAGAGTCGCCACCATCTTCGCAGCAGCCGTCACGAAAACACCATTGCAACCTCACTCATTCCTCCATTGCAAAAACCCTAATTCTTTCAAGAGAAAGTGCACTCTGCCACGTGTCATTCTACTATTGCACAGTCAAACTGGTCAACAGGTCAACTAGTCAAAGCAGCAGTCAACTTTGGTCAAATTTTGGTCAATATTGTAAAAATTATTAAACAAGAGGGGCAGCATTGGAAATTGGACAAAAATTAAGTTGCTAATTAATTAAATAAAGATAAAAGATTTAGCAACCGATAGATAAAGTCCAAGTCCAATTGAAGCCTATGTAAAGAGGCCTAAGGGAGCAGAAGAGGGACACTTAAAACTATTTGGTTCTCACAAATACCGTCATCCACCACATCTCTCATTCTTCCTTTTATTTTCTTTCCTTCATCATATTATTATCATGGATTCCATCCAAGCCATGGAGGGCTAAGCTTTTAGGGTTGATTCCACTGTAATTTCTTAACTAGATTTTGAGGTTAGATGAATTTATGTATTTGTTATTTTGATTACTGTTGTGGTTTTTGTTTATCTATGTCCTTTGCTTCTTAATCGAATAGAAAATAATGATTTTAAATCTACACGCATGCTAATCATATGAGTTAAAAGGTTTTTAAATTCAATTGAGACTTTACTTTGATTTTATTCAGAAACTTTCATTCGATTAAATAAGTTTTTGCCAATAATTGAGACTGTACTTTGATTAAAGGTAATTACTTTAACTAAAATTAGTCAATACTTTACTTTGATTAATTAAGTTTTCTATTTGGTGAAGAAATAAAGGAATAGACATGATTAGGCAGAGTAAAATTTAATTGAGATTGTACTTTGGTTGAATTTACTATGGATAATCTAAAAAGTCACACTTTTAATTGAGACTGTACTTTGATTAAAAGTGAGAATGCCAACAAATGAATTGAGACTTTACATTGATTGATTTGTAAATCAACAACAATAATTAATTTAACAATAATCTCTAGATAACCGATGAAGAATCCTATTTTGAAAAAACAGTGGAATTGACCTATTTTCTATTACTGTGTTTGTTCACTACTAACTTGGCAATATTGAAATTGCTAAAGTTAAGTAGTGGTAATTTGATCGCCTAACGACAACGATATCAAAGAAAGTGAATTATGAAAAAAATGGGGAGTTAACATAGTGAAACGGATGTCGAAATCTGCTTTAGGAATTTGTGAAATGGATGTCGACATCCGTTTCACAAATTCCTGAAACGGATTTCGACATCTGTTTCAAAAAATAAAAAATAAAAACATTAATGAAATGGATGTCGACATCCGTTTCAGGAATTCCGTAAACGGATCTCGACATCCGTTTAACAGAAAAACAAAAAAAAAATAACGAAATGGATGTCGACATTCGTTTGACAAATTCCTGAAATGGATCTCGACATTTGTCTCACAGAAAAACCAAAACAAATAACGAAACGGATGTCGACATCCGTTTCACAAATTCCTGAAACGGATATCGACATCCGTTTCACAAAAAAAAATAAAAAAATAAAAAAACAGATGTCGACTTCCGCAACACATTTTCGGAAGCGGATGTCGACATCCGCAAATTTCAGTCTTAACAAACAACATTCCAACATTCAAATAAAATTCCAACATTCAATATGATTATGATTAAAATGGAAGGCAGACTAACCTGGAAGAAAAGAGAAGAAGACAACTTTGAAAAATAAAACTAATGAAAAAGAAGTGCACGAGAGCTTGGACCAGCTTCAAGGACAACTACTGGCAGCTTGAACAAGAGACAACAAGACGAGCTTGAATCAAGGCAGGGACCACTACGACCTTGAAGCATAGGCAGGGACCACACACCACAAGATGAGAGTTCATAAAGCAATGTGGAAGAAACGGTGTGCAAATATTTGGGGGTGCAAAGCTCTGCACATATAAAGACAAAACAAAAATGAAAGAATTGTTGGCCGTAGTAAATACCATTTACAACTTTCACCCACCTGCCAGGTAACCACCATGCTCCTCGTCCTACGAAACATCGGAAACCTCATGCTCAACAACATCATCCTATAAACAACATCAGCCACGTGTTGACCCCTTCTATGAGTTTAAGCGGTCGGTCTCCTCCATGCAGCACCATGTGCAAAACTCTCAGGTGCATCATGTGAATCGCGTTTAGATAAATTTTCTCGTATCCTAACCATATCTATAATTCAAAGTTTCAAACATTACAATCAAACATAAATCATAAAACAAGTAGGGTATATGCGGCCAAGAGATTTATGGTTTCAACAACACTATGTTCAACGATAGGGACCTTCTCAACAACACTATTCAAAATTTCAAGGAATGACTCGTGGCCCCATTCTAGGGACCTTTTCAAATCTCAAAACTATCCATCTTGGACCTCTCTCAGAACAAAACAAAAACATATATATATATATATATATATATATATATATATATATATATAATATAGTGGGAAATTGAAAAAAAATATTGAAACATGTTCTGTGTTTAAGCAAAATTACACTCACTTCCTCTTGCTCAGAAACCCTATTCTGGTGATTTATTGTCGATCGTAAGTTTACCGATCCTGGTTCTCAGTATTGTATTCTTATTGTTCATGTTGCGATTTTGGTTCTCTTCTAATCCCGCTTCCCTCCAATTTTTATACCTAATAATAATATTCTCCATTTGCATTTATCTTTTACTATGGGAAGATCTTGTTGTTGTTTGAATTGATACATATTGGTCTTCTTATTTTGGGTTTATGCTTAGTGCACCAAGTGTTCAAGGAATAAATGCAAACAATTATTGAAACTGAAAAAAGAAAAAGAATATTGAAACTAAAAAAAGAAAGGAAACAAATGTCGAGATCTGTTTCGCAATTTCCTAAAATGGATGTCGACATCCATTTGACCAAAAACAAAAAAAAAAATATTTACGAAACAGATCTCGACATTCGTCTCACAATTTAACGAAACGGATCTCGTTGTCCGTTTCACAAAAAACAAAAAAACATATCAAAACAGATGTATCAGAGGGACCACCTGGAAATCCTGCACCATCGTTATCAATCTCATGTTTCTCGTCCTGAGGAACATCGAAAACCTCATGCTTAACAACATCATCCTGAACAACATCAACCTCTTGCTGACCCCTTCTACGAGCTAAAGCAATCGGTCTCGTTCAGCACCCTGTGTAGAAGTCTCGAGTGCATCTTGTGAACCGCGTCTAGATAAATTTCCTCGTGGTCCTAACCATATCTATAATTCAAAGTTTCAAACATTACAATCAAAGATAAATCATAAAACAAGTAGGGTATATGCAGCTAGAAGATTTCTGGTTTCAACAACACTATGTTCAATGATAGGGACCTTCTCAACAACACTATTCAAAATTTCAAGGAATGACTCGTGGCCCCATTCCAAGGACCTTCTCAAATCTCTCAAAGCTATCCATCTCGGACCTCTCTCACAACAAACCTAAACAATGCATATATATATATATATATATATATATATATATATATATATATATATATATAATATAGTGGGAAACTGAAAAAGAAAATTTTGAAACATGTTCTGTGCTCAAGAAAAATTACACTTACTTCCTCTCGCTCAAAAACCCTATTCTGGTGATTTATCATCGATCGTAAGTTTACCGATTCTTGTTCTCAGTATTGTATTCTTAATTTTCATGTTGCGATTTTGGTTGTCTTCTAATCCCCCTTACCTCCAATTTTTATACCTAATAATAATATTCTCTATTTGCATTTATATTTTACTATGTGAAGATCTTGTTGTTGTTTGAAGTGATACTTATTGCTCTTATTATTTTGAGTTGATGCTCACTGCACCAAGTGTTCAAGGAATAAACCCAAACAATTATTGAAACTGAAAAAAGAAAAAATATTGAAACTAAAAAAAAAGGAAATGGATCTCGAGATTCGTTTCACAATTTCTTGAAACAGATGTTGTAACATTCCAACCGGATATTACGGATTTAAAATAATAGAATAGAGAATTAATAAATAACTTCATTTATTGAATAACAATTCTAGAACGTGGGAAATTTACCACTTTATTCCGTTCATAAAGAATCCCAAATTCAACTAATAACTCTATTATAATAAAACCATGTTCAAAATCAAAGATTACAAATATGCAAAGTCCATGAAATAAATAAAAACAACTTTATGGAAAACTCCCAAGCTAGTCCATGCTCCGTCTCTAAGTCTCACCGAATCCACTTGCAACATCATCTGTTCCCGTGTACCACTTACACGATCATCGCCAAACACAAGCAGATAAGGTGAGCTAATGGAATAAAACAGATATATAACACATTTATATATACAACACAATCACACCAAAGGAATTTCCATCCTTTGAATTCACACCACATGGCCACAACCATGTTAATTGTGGTCTACGTCTTCTAGTGAGTACCTCAAGATGTCTTGCTGATCATTTCCCTGCTCCACCCGAATCTCGTCCAAGAACTCATTAGTAATTCTCAACATGCTGCACCTTATGCAACTTGTACCCATATTCAGTCCCAAATTCGTATCTCGCAGTTTTTGAATCAACACTAGCTCTTTCATCATCATAGCGGACATGTGAACCCCTTTCCTACTCAGGGCGTCTACAACGACATTAACTTTACTAGGATGGTATAAAAGCTCAATGTCGTATTCTTTCAAATATTCCATCCAGCGCCTCTGCCTCATATTCAGCTCCTTCTGATCAAACAAGTATTTTAAGCTCTTGAGATCATTGAACACCTGGAACTAAGATCCATACAAGTAGTGCCTCCAAGTCTTAAGAGCAAATACTACCACAGCTAGCTCTAGGTCATACGTCAGGTAATTCTTCTCATGCACTTTCAACTGTCTTGATGCATAGGCCACTAGTCTCTTATCCTTCATCAACACATAACCTAGACCCTGATATGAACCGTCACAATACACGTCAAACGTCTTAGTCGTATCTGGAATAGCCAACATTGGTGCGGTGGTTAACCTTCTCTTCATATCTTCAAAGCAAGCTTCACATTCATCTGTCCAAGAGAAAGGCGGATCCTTTCTAGTGAGTTGTGTCAATGGTTGAACCATCTTGGAGAAGCCCTCCACAAACCTTTTGTAATAGCTTGCTAGTCCCAGGAAGCTTCACACCTCAGTAACCGTCTATGGACTCTCCCACCTCACCACTATTTCAATATTCACTAGGTCCACTCCTATTCCTTGGGCTGATATTACATGTCCAAAGAATTGTACTTCTTCTTTCAATACTTGAAACTGTTCTTCTCATGTCCCAAGTCAAACCTTTCTCTCTTGTGAGCCACCTTACAAAGGACATCCATTCTACTCCTTACTTAAATTGTGGTTATTGTCGAGAAGATTTAACTGCCTCTCATGGAGGTTAACCGACATAAAACCTTGAACATACTGTATTCTTACAACGTGATGGGTTTTCCCCCCTTTCTTGGAACATTGCTTGGTCGACCTAATCTTTCGATCTCTACCTCAACTTTACCTTCCGTTTGAGATTCTCACTTCCTTGTCTCTATCCTTTTGGTTTAGCCTTAGCCTCACACGTTTCACTACTTTCCACTCCGACCTCAAACCCATGTTAGGATGTAGTACCAATTTGACTTCTCAACTTTGCTGCACAAGCCTGCACTGAACACCTCTCCTTATTCTAACCTTTGAATTCGATTCCTCTCGCAAAACTTGTGGTATTCATTCAAAGAACCTATTCTTGCCCTTAGTTTAATGCGATTTTTCTAACTCCTCTAGTGCTTTTTGCCTACAAATCCACAACTTAATTTCATCACACACCCACACTTATCCTTTCGCACTCCTGGGCAAAATTGAACAATTTCAACACTTTATTCTGAGGTATTTTGTTCCATATCTTCACTAGATTAAAGGGATGAATATAAATGGAAACAAATCAATCTTCTAGAAATCATGTTGTCGTGCACATACAAATGAAAAGATTCTATTTTTCACACATGAGTTAATCTTTTGAGTTTACAAGATAATCAAATATGAAAGAGAAACACTCAAGTTAAATGTATATTTACTTACCAAAATTTGCTCAAGTGTTTTGGCTTGTGTTTCCACTCAAAATACCCATGCAAGTAGACAGTCTCAATGCTTAGCAAGACTCTAATATTCACCACTTTCAGAAAACATGCATTCAAAAATCATGAGCACTTTTCACAGGTTATAATGGGGCCAAGGCAAAGTAGGAAATTTTTTTAGGATTTTAGTGTTTTTGAAATAGTAAGGTAGAAAGAATTAAGGAGCATAGTTTCAAAAACAATCCCTGTTGTCTCTTTTTTTTCTCTTTTATCCTTTATTGCTCCTTTTTTAGAAAGCAATCATTTTTCATTTCAACACTCTGTCATCAATAATTTTTTTCCTTTTTGCTATTTTTATAACTTTGTGGGGGAAATACTCACCCCCACACTTTATTTCTCAACCAATCTTAACACAATCCACTAGCTCCTTCTTTCTTCCTAAGGTAAGGAAAAACATTGTCTTTTTTCTTTTTAAGGTTTAGCAATATGCTTGAAACAAGAAAAAGAGGTTTAAAGCTCAAAGGGCTACCAATGGATCAATGTCATGGTTAGCTTATTTGGCCAAGTAGCTAAAAACAAGAAATGTCTCAGTCATATCAAATCATGCATATTCACCTAAGATGCAAAACAAAAGAATCAAGCTAAACATTTGAGTACCAACAAGACATGAGCAAGTCACACAAGAAAAATAGGAATGATACATGGTAGTTCATCCTTACAATAAAGCTCAAAACTCACAAGGTCAAAACTCTTTCATAAAAGATTTATTCCAAAAACTCTCAAATCAACTCAATTAGTAAATCACAGAAACAATCCACTCATAGCACATGACTCTTATTTTCCCAAAATTATGATCGTTCCGATTAGTGAATCAAATCCCAAAATCCAATGTCAATATGTTTTATTGAAAGCAGAATTTGTTTTTTTAGAGAAAACAGAGACAGAAAACAAAATTAGAAAAGAAAAAACAAAATCAGAAAAGGGGGAAAATAAATTTTCTCCCCACACCCCTACACTTTATCCATGCATTGTCCTCAATGTATTCAATATATAATGCAAAGAAAAAGTATGAAGTCTACTTACCTCATCAAGGTTGAAGGTATGAGGGAGAAGTCAAGTTCATCCCATCCATCGTCTTATTCACCATATCTTGATTTTCATTAAATATTCGAAGACGATGTCCATTAACTTTGAAAGCACTGTTTGAAGTTTCTTCCTTGATCTCCACTGCTCCATAAGGAAATATTTCTGTAATAATAAATGGCCTTTCCTATTTGGAGCATAACTTACCACTCATGTGACCTAACCTGGACTTATATAGTAACACCTTTTGGCCTACCTTAAAGTCCTTCCTAGCAAGCTTTTGGTCATGGAATTGTTTGGTCTTTTCTTTGTAGAACTTTGAGTTTCCATAGGCTGCAAGCTTAATCTCCTCTAGTTCTTGCAACTGAAGTTTCCGCTCTTTCCCTGCTTCTTCCAAATCCATGTTGGAGGCTTTCACAGCCCAATAGGCCCAATGTTCAATCTCCATAAGTAGATGACAAGCCTTTCCAAAAACCATCCTAAAAGGTGACATACCTATAGGTGCTTTGTAGGTTGTCTTGTGTGCCCAAAGTGCATCATCCAATCTTATGGCCCAATCCTTTCGACTAGGCTTCACTACTTTCTCTAGTATCTTTTTAATCTCCCTGTTAGAGATCTTTGCTTGCCCATTAGTTTGGGGGTGATATGGTGTAGCAACGCGATGTGTCACCCCATACTTCTTCAACATGTTCTCAAGCAGCTTATTACAGAAATGAGTCCCTTGGTCACTAATGATGGCTCGTGGTATCCCAAACCTACATAAAATATTAGACCTGACAAAACTCATAACAACTTGAGCATCATTAGTCCTTGTAGCTATGACTTCCACCCATTTGGAGACATAGTCTACAGGAAGTAGAATATAAGAAAATCCAGAAGAAAAAGGAAAAGGACCCATAAAATCAATACCCCAAATATCGAATACCTCACAAAAAATCAAGGGTTGTTGAAGCATCTCGTCCCTCCTTGTAATGGATCTAGCTGCTCTTTAACACTGCTCACAATTTTCATACACCCTTCGTGCATCTTTAAAGATAGTAGGCCAATATAATCCACAATCCAATACCTTCCTACCTGTTCTTTGTGTGCCATAATGTCCACCACAAGGGGACGAATGAGAAAATTCAAGCACATAAGGTATTTCAGTATCTAGAACACACCTCCTTATGACTTGGTCAATACCAATGCGCCATAAGATTGGATCTTCCCATATATAGTACTTTGCCTCACTTTTCAGCTTGGTTCTTTCAGACTTAGATAGGAATAACAGAAACAACCAAATAGTTAACAATGTCAGCAAACCAAGGTTCAGGAAACATACCTTTCACAACAGTCAATGCTAGGAGGACTTCATCACGAAAGTCATCTTGGATAGGAATGTTATCTTCTCCATTTTCAATTCTGCTAAGATGGTGAGCTACTAAGTTATGTGCCCCAATTCTATCTTGAATTTCAATGTCAAAATCTTGGAGCAATAGCATCCATCTAATCAACCTTGGCTTGGAATATGCTTTCTTCAGAAGGAATTTTAATGTTGCATGATCAGTGTAAACAATTACCTTGGAACCAAGTATATAAGGTCTGAATTTGTCCAAGGCAAACACAACAGTTAATAATTCCTTCTCAGTTGTGGTGTAGTTAGCCTGCGCTGCGTCCAATGTTTTGGAAGCATAATATATCACATGTGGTAGCTTCCCATCTCTTTGTGCAAGCACTGCTCCTACTGCAAAGTTTAATGCATCACACATGAACTCGAATGGTAATGTCCAGTCAGGTGGCCGGATGATAGGAGTGGTGGTCAGCGCCTTTTTCAATGTGTCAAAAGCATCTTTGCACCTCTCTCCAAAGTCAAATGGTACATCCTTTTGCAGCAAGTTGGAAAGAGGGTTGGCAATCTTGCTAAAGTCCTTGATAAAACTCCTGTAAATCCTGCATGTCCAAGAAAAGAGGGTTAAGTTAACTGTGAAATAATATCAATTTTAGCAGGATCTACAGATATACCATTCTTGGAAATAACGTGTCCTAAAACTATACCTTATTCCACCATAAAATGACATTTTTCAAAATTTAAAACAAGGTTAGTTTCCTCACATCTTTCCAAGACTTTCACAACTAGACAAGCAATGATCAAAAGATGAACCATATACACTAAAATCATCCATAAAAACCTCAATACAATGCTCTAACAAATATGTAAAAATACTCATCATACATCGCTGAAATGTCCCAGGAGCATTGCAAAGGCCAAATGGCATCTTCCTATAAGCATATGTACCAAATGGACAAGTAAAGGTGGTCTTATATTGATCCTCCGGGGCTATACAGATCTGAAAATACCCAGAGAATCCATCAAGAAAACAGTAATGAGACTTACCTACCAATCTATCTAACATCTGGTCATGAATGGTAAGGGAAAGTGGTCTTTCCTGGTGGCCTGGTTTAGTCTTCTATAATTAATGCAAACCCTCCAACGATTCTTAATACGAGTAGGAATCAACTCGTTCTTGACCACGGTGATCCTAGATTTCTTGGGGACCACATGTACAGGACTCACTGATGAGTTCAAATTTTTGCCCTCATTTAATATTTAAATTTGGGGATTTAATTGAATTTTCTGTGCTTAAAGATTGATTTAATTAGGATTTGTGATTATTGGATTTATTGAGTAAGTTTGGTAAAAATGACGTAAAAATTGATTTTAGTTGCATAAAATATTATTGGATATTCTAAC
>Ga0209589_1009055_pt1 | contig 15239 bp, 5 predicted proteins | sample CowpeawhiteBW_FD_187525 | JGI IMG/M metagenome (GOLD analysis project Ga0209589, IMG submission 187525) | Root nodule microbial communities of legume samples collected from California USA - Cow pea white BW (SPAdes) (version 2) | ecosystem: Host-associated > Plants > Roots > Nodule | place: USA... | reverse complement strand
AAAAAAATTAAAAAAATTAAAAAAAATTAAAAAAAAATTAAAAAAAAAATTAAAAAAAAATTAAAAAAACCAGGAACTGACACGTGGCATGTACTGTTCAAAAACGTTAACTATTTAAACACCGTTAGTGAAAAGGACCAAATTGACCATAATTTGATTAAAATGAGGACCTAATTGAACATAAAACGAAAATAGGGACCAAATTGAATAAAATCAACAAAAATAGGGACCAAATGTATATTTAAGCCTTAATTTTTTATTTTTAATTTGAATTTTTTATTCATCTAGTTTTTATAAAATTAATTTTTTATAACATAATTGAATATCAATTATAAAAATTACTTTTATTTTTAATTATTTTCTAAATCCTTATATATAAAATTACTAGATCTTAGAAAAAATATCTCTATTGAATAAAATTAAATAAAAAGTTCATCAATTTATATTATTATATTATTTGTTAGCATATATAGAATTTGGACATGAACAAAAATATCTAAAAAAGTTAAACAAAAAATAAATAAACAGAAAAAATGTAATACATATAGAGGAATGAGAGTTGTTTCTTTTCTTTAAACAGACACAAATTATGACAATATCGATAGCAACCATAAAGATAACATTACAAGTTTAAGAACAATTAAGTTGTAAAAAGAAAGTAATTAAGTGATACTAAATGAAGACATAAGTGTGGCAATTAATTGATCCAGGTTAATCATGAATAAGGTTTTCACATCCTAATATCAATTATAAGAATGGTAAAGAAAAAAGTTACAGTAAGTAATAGTTGGCCAACTCTTGCCATAATTTTGGTGCAGATTAGGGTTTTGTTGTGACATGTAGAAGTTGTGTATTCCACCCTGGACATGGTTGTGGTCCACCCAAATAATGGTGTGCCAACCCTACCACCTCCTCAATTTTGCTTTCTCTTCCCTGCAACTTGCTTTATTTATTCATTTATTCAATCATACATCAATCTTTTTTCATCATTTTATGTGCTATTCTCTGCTAAGTGGATGCATGCATCCATCATCCTTGCAAATGTAATAATTGTATTACATGTGAAATAGATCCAATCATTCTTTTTTATCCCTTTCCTTCTCATATTATAAACTTTGACCTTTCAGATCGGTTTTATTTTGGTATACCACAGCGGTTTAATGACAAGATTTATTAGTGATTTAGTTATTTAATTTGTTAATTTGGTTTATTTTGTCTCTTTTATTAATTTTAGGTTCAATTTATTTATTTAATTTTATAAGAAGGTTCAATTTGGTTATTTTATTATTTTTTTATTCAATTTAATCTTTTTTTTAAATGATTTAATGTTGTCATTTTTTGATTTAAGACTAAATTAGTAATTAAACTTAATTATAATTTATATATACATGTTCAAATATTTTTTTATAATTTATGCATGAATCTCTCCGCCTAAATGTAAAATATTTGAATATTTAGGTGGGGTATAAAAAAAATGATATACTATCTTTTCAAAATGTATGTTATCCTTTTGTGCTATCACATTCATTTGAACTCAAGTTTTTATTGCATTGGGTTAAATATGTTTTTGGTCTCTTAACTTTAAGTGAAATTTAGAATTAGTCTCGAAACTTAGACCCAATCTAGTCCCTCAACTTAAAAAATGTGTAGATTTAGTCCTTTTAATCAAATTTTGTTAAGTTTATTTGATATTTCAAACACATTTCTTAGCTAACATTCGGTTAACATTGAAGGGAAATTGTGTCAAATTGTATAAACAACTCTAATGCTATCATGCAACGCGTTCGAAGTGTTATATAAACCAAATAAACTTAATAAAGTTGGATTAAAAAGACTAAATTCACGCACATTTCTAAAATTGAATGATTAAATTGGGTTAAAATTTTGAAGATGGACTTATTTCAATTTTCAGTCAAAGTTAAAAGACCGAAAACATATTTAATCTTGTTGCATTTTATTTTTTGCGGTATCATTCTCAAAGTCTAATCTTATCTAGAGAAAGCATCATATATGAGTTCACATTACTTAAAAAAATGTTCTTTTGATACAAATTGTTTTAAAAAAAAAGATAATTACATGTAACTGAAAATAGTTATTTTGTTATAATAGTTTTATTGGAAATGTTTGTGCTGTCTAACGTTAATGTTCAATAATTTTGTCATTTTTCTTTCTTTTCTAATAAGTTCCTACTTTACAACTTCTTCAATATCTATATTAAACAATTTTCTTCTATTTTTTTCCTTTCTATTTTCTCAAACCCCACTGAAAAAGGTAAGTATTTTAACCACAAAGTCAATCTACCAACAAACATAGGGTTCTTTAATGATTTAGATGGAGAAACAACAAAGAGAGAAATGATGGAACAACATAAAATAGAACAATTAAAAACTGAACAACAAAAAGACAGAAGGAGATGAAGGAGAAAATGGGGGGAAAGAAAGAAAATTATTATGTTCTCAGAAAAAGGCAAGAACACATACAGAAAAGTTGGCATGCAAACATAATTTGTTGCTCTGCATGTGCATAACAGATTATGTGAATTTGTTTCTTCTCCGGCACAATTAATTGACTAATAATAATGATTAAAACAAAAATAATAAGAAGAAATGTTTCAAATAAACTTATCAATAATACTTCTTCCTCTAGACTCAATAATCTCATGTAGTGAGAGTTGAAGTTAAATATATTTTGCTTTGTTACAAGAAAATTATTAAAATAACAATTAACTTAACAAAAAATAATTAATCATTGACTATTTTATAACCTTATTGATATAAAAGATATTTTTTATTATTAGTAAAAATAAATAAATCACAATCTAAATTATTCTCTAACATTAATAATAGTAAGTAGCTTACTAGCTTTATTCACAGAATAATTAATTTTTTTTATTAATAATAAAAATCATTTTAGATGTCAATAACTTTTATTTACAAAATAGTATTTATGCAATTATTGTCTATATATAAATTAGTATAGTTATTTAATGTTTTTTTTTGTAATATTTTTTTAATCATAAAACCATGATGAAAGTCTGAATTCTAAAAAGATAATATAACAAATGTTGTCTTAAAGTTGAAACATTTTGTTCCTCTCAAACGTTGGCTAAAACAGAGTTTCAAACTTCAAATCAGATAATCCTTATTTATTTAGTTAAATTAGTAATAAAATTATTTATTTAGTTTTATGTTAAATAGTCTTTAAAAAAATTCGTTTTATTTTTTAAACCAGGCTATCTCTTTTTTTTTGGTTTTTTCATCTCTTTCCTTTTTATAATAATAATAAATATTTTTCTACTTTTCTTTAATACACCGCTTAAGCTTAGTCTTTCATTTGTCACCTGTGAAGGGATAGATTTAAAAACTATTTTTTTTTAACAATATAAGAAAATCAATATCCTTATCGCGAACCAGAGAATTATTTATTTGAGATACAAATTAAAAACTAAAAATTTAAAATATTCACTACAAAAGTAAGAAACTATGAATTATACAACAAGCCATTGACATTTCTAAATTGAAACAAAATCAAATAATGTATATTTATTTTCTACCAAATAAAATAAATTTAAGTGGTTATAAGATAACATATAGGTTTCATGGATAAAATTCTGTTATTTTATAATACTTTTGATGTTCTTTTTGATTCTTTTAATTTCAGTGATACTTAAAAATTACCCTTAATAATAGTTGTTGTGGTGGATCCAAATGTATTATAGTGATTGAAAAGATATTTAAATCTGAATAAATTGTACTGGCATAGAAGATTCAAAATACTCAATAGCATTATTCTATATTATCTTTCAAAATGAGTTATTTAAGATCACTGAGCTGGTTCTGATTCAATAAGATTAACTCTAATTAAAGACATAACCTAACTATATCTAACCTAATTAGTTTTTATAATTAATCGTGGTTCAACCATTATTGTCTCTGCAACCTATAGGGCTAATGACTAAACATGATAACTGGTCCACAAATTGATATAATTTGAACTTATTATATTAATTATACTATTAAATTGGGTTTATAATGCAAGAATTAGGTTACCAGACCAAACTTTTCCCTTTCTTTTTTTTTTCTAGTTGGATCACATTCAGTATCCACCACAACAACTAAAACAAATAAATAAAAATAAAAACTAAAATTGCATCATGCTTACTAATTGAACCGTGATTACTAAAACTAAAGTAATGTGAATGAACAATATAAAACAAATAAGCGAATATGCAATAATATTTTTATGTAAATGAAACTGAATTTAGATCTTTCAAATAAGCTCCTAAATTCAAATTTAATAAAATTATACCATGAAAAAGATAGATTTTATTAAAAGTGACAAACCAATAAATACTCAATAGTAATTAATATATCATCTGCGCAAAGCTCTACGTATTTCTTTCTTATGTACACTTTAAATACTCCAAATAATAATAATAAAATTATTATTATTATGATAAAGTAAAATTAAATAATTTTATAATTAAATTTTTTGTATTTACTTTCGGTGGTAAAACTGTGAGTTATATGTTTCGAAAAACTAAAATAATATATTCAAAATTTATATATATATATCCTAAAACAACTCATTTACACTTATAATTTTTTATACAGTAAATATAAAAAGAAAAATATATGATAATATATTTATGATACATATGATACATAACTTTTTTTTTATTTATAAAATAATAATTAAACTATTATTATTTTTCTTAAACAACAAAAATAACAGATGAGAGCGAAGATTTATGAAAAACTCAAAAAATAAAAAAAAGAAGATAAAAACTATTTCAATAATTTTATTTATTTTATTATATTTAATTTTATATTTTATTATTTATTAACATTAAATATTATATTTTATAAGTTATCGAGGAAAAATTTACTTAACTTAATTTTCACTAATATAATATATACTACATGTAATTTTAAATTTTTTTAAACATTTAGGAGTTATGGTTCCCTGTGTGGAATCTAAGATCCGTCTTTCTACTTTGTAGGTTGACTTATAATTATAAACGAAAAAACGATCAAATAAAAAAAAAAAAAGCAGTTAAAGTTAAAAATGTGGTCACTTATGGTAAAATTAATAAAATAATTATTTTAATTTTAAAAAAACTTTAATTTAAGATATTTATATATATGGATAAAAAATTATTATTTATTATATTAAACACATTAAATAATCATAGTTATAAACTAGTTTATAAAAGTGACGAGTAAACTTTACAAACTTTACCCATTTAGATAAAATCAACTAAGGATTGCATCATTAAGTTGAAAAATACACACAAAAAAATCGACACAAAACGGTGTAACATTGATGAAATGATATTATTCCATTTCGTTGCTAAATTTCTTGGGTTGAATCTACGTAAGGATGGGTTCAACGATTCATTTGTTTTGAACTTCGAAAGAAGTTACTTTTTCTCTATTTTGGAATGATTTTTATATAATTTTGGTATTCTTTGAAAAATAATTCCCAAAGGAATGGAGTGGCTCAATATATCTTTTGGACACTTCTTCATGCACCTCCATATTTTCAAACCTCAATTGTGAAATATCAAGTATACCCTTATTTAAAAATTAAATAAATTTATTAAATTTATTCTTTTCTATTCTTTCGGTTCATCTCTTTCTATTTCTGTAGCAGCGCCCGTATTCTGCTCCTGTCCCGCTCTTCCTTGCGTTTTATTTTATGGAGGTGCAGGAAGAAAATTTGAGGTTAAGGCAGTAGCATCCTAACTATCAATGTCTAAATTTATTTTCATAAGGGTAAAACTGATATTTTCAAAATTATGGGAGTGCATATTGAAAACATGAGGTGTAGGAAGGAGATCTTTTTTTTACGAAGTAAGCTGAGCTCTAAAGTCCATTATACGGCCCAGTTGGATTTCTAAGTCCATTTTGGACTAATAATGTGGCCTTCTCGATACAGCAAGCAGATTATTATATTTTCAACACATCAAGACAATATTTTAGAATGAAAAGCATTACATTTTTTTAGAAAAGGACTGCGGGTTGATATTTTGAGATACAAAATGAAAAGTATTCTTGATTTAAATTTTAAAATATAAGTCTGAAAATATCTCAAGTGATGCTTTTATAGTATATATTTTAATATTAATATTTTATTTTTGTAGCATCTTTAGCCGATAAAAATCACAAGATTTATTTTTTTTAAAAATAGAAGTTAAGTCAGTATGAGCTCGATTTAGACAGAAAATAGTAAAATAAGTCACACAAAGTTTATGCAAGACATGGCTTGAATTAGTATATTTGAGGTTATTTATAATTTTTGTGTAGCTCTGCAATCTGTGATAACATTCTGGGAGTAGTTATCAGAAGGAAAAAAAAAAAAATCATCTGCACAAAAATTATAAACCAAAATTGAACAGGTGAACAAATAAAATAAAATCTAGATTAATTGTTGCTCTCTTTTCCCCTCTCCAACAGTGCTTGGTCCTCAAAAGAAACTACTGAATCTACCTCACATGGTGTCCTCAAAAGTCAAAACAAAACCTAATTCAACAGCAGCAAAAGCTTCCATTGAAATCCCTTTCATGCAAACAACACAGTTTGATTAGGAATGGTGTTGGCGGTGGTAGATCTATGAGGAGGAATCGGTGGCCTACTACCTATGAAATTAGTGACACTTCCTTTTCTTGCATTCAAAGAAGAACACGAAGCCCTTGAACCTGCAGAATGCATCATTCCCCTCTTGGAAACCGCCATTGAAACCCCTTCCTTCTCAGCCAACCCTCCTCCATAGCTCTTGCAGGACTTCAACCTCTTGTTGTAAGGGTTCTCTGCCTTTGCAAGATCCTCCAAGCTCCTCACATTTGTTAGTGAAGTGAAAGACTGTGACTTCCCCTCGTAGAATTTTGATAATCCCCTCCTGCAACACCGCCATCACAACACAACAAAGCTTCAGCAAATTCAAGATCGTTCTTTGAAACCAAGTTTAAGGTTTTTCTTTTTTTTTTTGTTCTATACACTGACCCATTTGTCTGAAAAATCAAGAAACTTACTTGATGGGGAGTTGTTGAAAGAGAGAAGACATGTCACTGAATGGATCAGGCACAACTACAAGTTGTTGTTGATGATGATGATGATCAGCTGAGGATGATGATGGAGAAGATGTCACCTCTTCAAAAGAGTCACATTCCAATGAGGATAACCCACTTGAAATTCCAGAAACAGAGGATGATGTTGAAGAGTCAGAAGAAGAAGAAGAGAAAGACCCAACAACATCAAGAACATCATCATGGTACACATGAACTGGTTCTTTCTTCTGGGCTTGCTCCATTTTGATCACAAACAAAATTTGACTAGGTAGCACTTTATGACTTCAATCACACACAAAGAAACAGATAAAAAAATATATATAGCATACCCTTTTTTTTTTCCTGTGTGAGAACTATAAATGGAATGGAAGGTTTGAAAAATGTTGGGATGATTTATAAAGAATGTGGTAAGGTGGCGGATAAGATTAAAGGATCTTTTCCACTTTTGTTGTTAATATTCTTCTTTGGAAAGAAACAGTAAGATTCGGCTTTATCCGAATATGATTTCTCATTTTCTCTTGTCCCCCTACCCTATCATCATGTATCACTCTACTTTCTCTACCTTACCTAAAAATGTATCATTTTCTTTATCTCTATTCTCCGTTCTCAGTTCAACACTATCTCTAGCGCGTGATTTTCCCACGTTTCAATGCAACCTTGTCTTCAACTTATTATATTTAATTCATCACATGGTCTTCATTATTTATCTCAAAATTCAAATGGGTCAAAGTATTATAAATATTTATAATTTTTAAAATTATTTAACTAATTATTAAATATTAATTTGCAGTTAATTGTAGAAAGTTATAGAATAAAAATATGTTGAAAATCTGCATATATAATCGTTTTCCACAGAAGGAATTGAAATACTACTAATAATCTCTAACTGTCTTTAAAGACAAGGAGTGAAAGCAACGTGTGAAAGAGAGCGCGTGCGTGGTGAGTGAGGTTTGAGAAGGGTTATGGATAAGGTCGAAGTGGTGACATGGCAACGGGCACGAGTTGAATTGTTAATAAACGGAACGGAATGCGCGGCGCCCACTGAGTTGAAGAAATGTGAAATTAGAAATATTTTGAAGGGATTGTTTGTTTGGTTGGGTTGTTTTAAGGGCATGATGGCCCCAACTTCATCCTTTTCTGTCTGCCTTTCTCTTCACCCAAACAGACACTAGTTCCTCTTTTTGGGTAAAACCTTCTCCACTACTAAATAAATGTATATTCCTTTCATATTTCTTTTTCATCACATTCTTATCACCATTCTCAATCAAATCTTAATTATCATCATCACTTCTCATACAATAAATAACTAAACTATTCATTTATTAGCTATTGGCTTTTCCCTAAAACAAGTTATTACCACTTTAAAAATACTTGTTTTTTTTTCTTATAACCCTTATTATATTATTGCTTTAAATTATTATCCATAGGAAAATATATATATATATATATATATATATATATATATATATATATATATATATATATGATAGATTCAAAATTAAAAGCTATCTTAAACTTTAATTTTTAATTAATAATTATTATTTATTGTTGTAAAGAACAATTTACTATTATCACCTGTACCAACACATTATATTTATTTTTAGTGATATATTACTTGATAAGATCATATTAAATGACTTCCAAAGGATGATATCTTACAAGTTTTTTAGAAGTAATTGACGAGATGATATTACATTTTTTTTTTCATAATATAATTTTAATATTTAAAATCATTTAACTGAAAAATATAATAAAGTTACTTAAAAATGTACTCTCACTATATTTATACATAAATGATTTTTTCTTGTGGGCAGATTTTAATAATATATATGAGCAGTACAAGAGGTTACATTACATTATATAAATCATACAAGAGGTTACATTACATTTAGAAATAAGAAAACAACATTTTACATTATATTAAAGTTAAAAATTAACTAGACATTGTTAGCTTTTATTAACTCTATACCAGAAAAATACTTCGTTAACAACTAATTTTAGTGACTAAAATTAGTCACTGTAACGATTAATTTAAATATTAATTTATAAAATAAAAAATTATTAATAACTAAAATAGTTATTATTAAAAATAAAAATATATAATTGGTTTTTAAAATTTAACTAATGAAATTTTAGTTACCGAATGAAATAGACCACTAAACATTAGCTATCAAGTTTTTATTACCAAGAGTTTGTTTCTAAATTAGTGACTAATTATAATTTTTTATTCATAATAGTGATTATGTTAGTAATCAATATATATTTTTATTTTGTAAATTGGTGTTTAAATTGATCATTAACAACTTTTAATCATTAAAATTAATTATTAATAAAATATTTTTTTGTAATAATGATAAATGGTATTAATATCCTGACATTAAGTGAATTATGTCAATATAATACAATAAATATTCTAAAATATAAGGTGAGAGTTAAAATAAGTAGAGCTATGAAAATTATCTTATACGCATCTAGATTATTGAAACCACAATTGAAGAAATGTATCTTTGTATTCTTCCGAAAGAGAATTGTAAATTCTTCTGAAGAGCGACACCACTTAGAACTCCGTACCTAATTAACTATTTCAAAATAGATACATGTCTAAATCGTGGAAGAACATTCATATATATATTTTTTAAGTTTCCTCTTTAAGAAGTAATAAATAGTTGAAAGGTTGCTTTGGCTACGTGGTCATAAATTAAATTTGATTGACTTATATTGCAATTTTTTTAAATCAGCAAACAAATAAATATATGTATAAATAACATGTACAAGAGTTACCAATAATATTATTACATGAATTTTGGAATATATGGTAAGGTACTTTACATTTAACTTATATATTGCATATTGAAAGATTAAATATTGGTGGAATAAAATTTTGATAGGTGATGGTCAAAGAATGGTGAGTTGCTTTTAATTTTGTATTAAGTAAAGTTGGACTAATATCAAGAAAGAAAATATAGAAAATGTCATAAAATTGAGGAGTTGTTTTAATTGCTTTATTAAAATATAATAATTTTGTGGTTGTATACGAGACATGGGTAATTGTGTTTATGAGAAGATTAATATTTTATTTTTTTAGATTGATATTTTTATTTGTAAAAATTGTATGTTAAATAATAAATATTTGTTTGAATATTTAAATATCAAAGTGAGAAAACCTGGTTCCCACTACTTAACTTATTACAAATTAAGTTAAAAATTAATCAATTTAACCTGACTTATTTTTTTACAAGTTAAAATTTTTGTAACATGTTCGACCCATCATAAGTTGGTGGATTGATTCACTTAAGAATGTTGTGTTCATCTGATTTATTTTATATACCTATTGCAATACAATCAAAGTGGATTGACTTGACTCATATGATTATAGTAGTACAATGTTTATCTATTTAAAGAAAAAAATATTATAAGAAAGCTAGTAGTCTCTATTACATATTGCATATCAACAATGGTTATTGTCATTAAAAGTTCAAATAAAAGCCGATAATTATTTAGATTAAATTTTTTGGTAACCAAAACCTAGGTAGCTAATGTTAATGACTAATTTAGAGACCAATTCATAATAGAAACTATTTTAATTATCAATTTAGAGATCAATTATAATTTTTTGAAACAATTTTAGTTACTAATAATTTTTAGTTTATAAATTAGTATATAAACTTGTCACTAGTGATTAATTACTTTTGATCACTAAATTTAATCATTATTTAAGGTTAATTTATAAATTAGTATTTAAATTGGTTATTTTAGTGATTAATTACTTTTAATCACTAAATTTCATCATTATTTAAGTTTTTTCTTAGAGTGTTTATTTAATTATTATACAGATATATTTTTGCTAGAAAAAGTATTTCTTAATGGTCGATTATGTGTGTATAAGATCAATTAATATTATTTTGTAAGACCAAGTTTTCTAGATTTATTTTATTGAGACGAAACTAATTGTGTTTTTAAAATTGTTTATATATATATATATATATATATATATTAATAAAAATATGAAAAACATTATTTTCATTCAATTAACCTATTAAAAAAACATTTAAATTTAATAAAAATTACATCCAACATTAAATATAGATATCTCTTTCAACAATATATTAATTTACTATGTTATACAAATCTTTTTCTACTAGTTTGACTTCATTCCAAATAATAATTAACTAATATAAAAATAAATTATGAATTTAGTCTTTAAAATTGTATTTTGTCATGACTTAAAAAACAATCAAATAAATTCATGCATTTTTGTGTCTCTAAAATCAACTAGAAATTCAAATGGTGATAATATTGGTATTAAAAGAAAAACAATAATTTGAAATATTTAAATAAAATCTTATATATGAGTTGAAAGAATTCATACTATATTAGAATTAAATATATTTTTGATCATATATATTCTTAATTTCTTAGTTGAACATCTCGTGTGATCCTAGGCATGATGGACCATTCCATTCCCCATGTATAGAGATTGATTTTAAACCACATACATGTGAAATCCAGATGGTTCTTATCCACACAACACATATTCATAAAAGACTCTATATTAATTATGACAAGGAAGATACTGCTATCAAACGAAGACATTAATGTTTAAGGAATGGAATACATGGTGAAGGAGAGCCATAAAATGCATGCATGTGTTTTTTCTGTAGATCCATGGAAAGTTTGATTAGGTTTTTGGACACGATTCTATGAATTTCACTCATGTTTGACATATACATGGGTGTATGTTTTCCTCCTTCGTCTTCCACTTAGGATTTATCAATATATGTTTCAACTGGTTTCAAAAATGGCATCACGTGAAAAGTAAAGCAGAAGCACTGATACATTATTTACTCCATTTATTGTGCTCCGTTGTCTCAAACTTCACAAAAGAGATAATGAAAAAAAAAAACAAAGAAAAAGTGAGAAGAGAAGTGAAAATGAGATAGGTTTGGGAACATGTGGCCTTCATAATAAAGACAACATTGAATGCAGTTGCAGTTCCCATACCTGCCTCTCCACTCTTTCCTTTAATGCCCTACATGCCTACCCTAACACCTCTACCAACTAGTAACATACTCTTCAAAACCTACCCACACGCATAAAAAAAAACAAAAGCTTTTGTTCATAACAACATTAGTGTATACAAGGATGGAGAAAACAAGTGTTGTGGAAGGTTCAAGATCTCCCATGCAGATGAAGATGGGAGATGAATTGGAAGGCAACACCAACACCCTACGCACTGCCGAAACCTTCCTGCGCTTGCTTCCTGTTGGTCTCTGTGTTTCTGCACTTGTTCTCATGCTTAAGAACTCTCAGCAAAATCAATATGGCTCTGTTGATTACACTGACCTTGGTGCTTTCAAGTACGTATATGTTACCAAGTACAGGAATATTACATGTATCTTTTTTCCTCAACTTCTTAGAATGTTTTTTAACATATAAGATGATGAAATAAGGGTGTATATATATATATATATATATATATATATATATATATATATATATATATATATATATACTTGCAGTGAAACAGTTTTCATCTCCTACCTCTGTCACTACTGTTGCATTGGTCATCAATTTTATTCTCAGAATTGCCAATTAATCAATCTGTTAAGGATTAAAAGTACGGATTAATTAATTCTTTGACCAGGGACTCCGTCAACTCTAACTTTGTTTAACCCTTAAAGGGTTAAATATTATGAATTATTTGATTTTTATCATAGTATTTGGATTTATACTTTGTTTTTGGTTGACATTTTCTAACAGTTAGAAGCACTCATGCTTGGATAATTGGGTTTTAAGCGGAGATTGTGTAAGATGAATCTAACTTAGTTTTGGTTGAACTTTAGGCTCAAATATTGAAACTGCTATAATGTTAACAGTACAAAATATTGTGAATTTTTTAGATCTGAATCAGAATATATAGGAAAAGGATGAGAAAGATTTATATTGGTTGATGGGTGTTTGATGTTGCAGGTATCTGGTGCATGCCAATGGCATTTGTGCAGGTTACTCTCTATTTTCAGTTGTTATTGCTGCTATGCCACGCCCTTCCACTATGCCTCGAGCTTGGACTTTCTTTTTGCTTGATCAGGTCATCACATCCCACTCATTCTTAATTTCTTCCTGCAATAAAGTGTTATATATAGCTACCTAATTAAAGAGATTATAAATGCTCCAAATAATGATATGGTTAATTCAAGTATGTGAATCTATTTGGACTAGAAAAGTACAGATAAGGATTAAATTTAAGCCTTCAAAATGAAGTTCAAACTTGTGAAAAAGCAATTTTTGTAGCCTAAACCAGAATCAAATTTTAGTTTTTAAAACTTAAGTCTCATATATAATCAGAACTAGCAAATGAGCAGTTAAACCAAACACCCACTTTATCTTCTGGCATGTTTTGGATAATTCCATTGACCTGTTTTGCCACTTTGTCAATATAGTCCACGGATTTGACCCTGATCCACGTTGCTGGGTCAAAAAAGTTCATAAAATAAAAAGTCTCGACTTTCAAACATGAAAAAAGTATTAATTTTTTTAGAATAATATTATTAGACCTTCATTTAAGTCTTGTTTATCTCGACTTTCAATCTGAATTGATCTGTCTCGATCTTCAGAAAATCGGATAGGGTTGATCTTGAATTGAATTGAATTATCCCTTCGGTTCAGGCCAATTCATCTTGAACTTAAGTCCAGTTCGGTCGAAATTCACCTTCAACTTTGATTTGGACGGGACTGATTAGTCTTAACCTTCAATTTGGACTAACCGTTTCGATCTTTGACTTGGACTGATCTGTGTCAATCAACGACTAGATTTGGCATGTCTTGACCTTCAGCTCAGCTAATGATGTTAATGTTAATGCTAATGATGCATAAACTGAAAACTTGTCAAATTTGCATTGTTAGGTGCTAACGTACATAGTTCTAGCTGCTGGAGCAGTGTCAACTGAGGTTTTGTACCTAGCAGAGAATGGAAACACTGCCACAACATGGAGCTCAGCCTGTGGATCATTTGGTCGATTCTGTAACAAGGTGACAGCATCAATTGTTATCACATTTGTGGCAGTGTTTTGCTATGTGTTGCTTTCTCTTATTTCCTCTTACAAGCTGTTCACCAAGTATGATGCACCAGCAGCATGCAGACCAACTGCACCCATTGAGGTTGCTGCTTTCCCTGGCTGACTCACCCTTTATGTATAACAATGTTTTCATGTATGTGTATGCTTAATTGCTTCCAATTAATAATGTAAGGACATGCTGTTGTGCTAATTAGGACCTTAACTGTGAGTTTAGTTATAGTTTTAAACCTCTGACCTTAACACTGCTGTTCATGCATCTGCCTTTGACTTGTTTTACTGGTGCTTGGTTTTACCTTAAGTACAAACTTTGCTTTCACCTTCTTTTTTAAAGTTGTGTTTGTGAAATTATAGTATTAAAAGGGATCAATTAATCTTTAGTTTAAGTATATTTTCTTTAAATATATTATTATTTTTTAAGTATAATGTAAATATGAAATGTAGTAAGCACTTTGTACTCTGAGAAAAATATATATTTAGGAATGTTTCTTCAATATGATATTGATGAATTGCTCGTATGGTAAAGAAATGTGTGATGACTTTATTTTATAGTCATGTTATGATAAAACGAGTTACACAATTAACAATGATAATAAAGATAAATCTTTAGTGAAAAATTAATAGGATATATTGAACTTCGTGTTCAGCTAAGTTGATAGATTTAAGTATAATCCAAAAAAAAAAAAAAACTTCCTTAGAAAAAGTTAAATTCACTTCCTAATTAAAATAAGATAGTTTACGAATAGATTCATATTATTTTACCTATAGACGGTTTTAGTTTATATAAAATTCAAAAAAGTTAAACGTTAAATTAATGTACATATAATTAGTATTATTATCTTAGATTTATTTATTTATCTTTCTTGATCATTAATCATGCTGACATTTATATGTCAACTTTATAATATTGAGAGATAACTTTATACATTGTTTAACGGTCTTATTATCACAAAATAAATTTTCAAATAAGGAATTTATGCCATTTTTATTGCTGTAAAATGACTCAATTTGTTTTGAACACTAAAAATGATAAATGAGATAATATATATATATATATATATATATATATATATATATATATATATAAATATTTTAAA
>Ga0209589_1009054_pt1 | contig 15249 bp, 11 predicted proteins | sample CowpeawhiteBW_FD_187525 | JGI IMG/M metagenome (GOLD analysis project Ga0209589, IMG submission 187525) | Root nodule microbial communities of legume samples collected from California USA - Cow pea white BW (SPAdes) (version 2) | ecosystem: Host-associated > Plants > Roots > Nodule | place: USA... | reverse complement strand
AGGCGAATTATTCTCCGATCCAGAGAGATATAGGAGGCTCGTTGGAAAGTTAATTTATCTCACTATTACGAGGCCTGATCTATCTTTCGCAGTTGGAATTGTTAGCCAGTTTATGCAGACTCCATGTCTTGGACATTGGAATGCCATCATCCGTATTTTAAGGTACCTCAAGAAGGCTCCAGGACAAGGTTTGCTATATGAAGATAAAGGAAATGTTCAAATCTCTGGGTACTGTGATGCTGATTGGGCAGGCTCTCCTATTGACAGACGCTCTACTACGGGATATTGTGTCCTCCTTGGAGGAAATGTTATCTCTTGGAAAAGTAAGAAGCAAAATGTAGTGGCTCGATCCACCGCTGAAGCTGAATATCGGGCAATGGCGTCTCTCACGTGTGAACTCATATGGGTAAAGCAATTTCTTCGAGAGCTTAACTTCTGTGAAATTCAGACCATGAAGATGTACTGTGACAACCAGGCTGCTCTCCACATTGCATCAAATCCAGTGTTTCATGAGAGAACTAAACACATAGAAATTGACTGCCACTTTGTTCGAGAAAAATTGATGACCAAGGAAATTTGTACTGAGTTCGTTGGGTCAAATGACCAACTTGCAGATGTGTTGACCAAGTCATTAAGGGGACCTCGGATTGAGTTCATTTGTTCCAAGCTTGGTTCATACAATTTGTATGCTCCAGCTTGAGGGGGAGTGTTAGAATTATTACCTATACCTATTGTATCATTAACCCTATGTGTAGGGTGTTGAGTGTGGGAAACTACCTACTGCCATATCTACTATTGCATGTAATCATGCCTAGTATCTTAGAGTAGTCTTTTCATATCTTTTCATATGTACGTGCTTGCTTCACTATAAATAGAAGAGGAAGAGAGTGGTACTGTTGTCCACTACTCCTATTTTAAAGTCTCAGTCTCAAGTACAACCTTGACCCTAGCACCAAACTGGACAGCAGCAGCCCCAGAACTATGGTTGCTTGTTCCGATCAATTTGTCACATGGAATCAGAGCACAAGAATAAAAGTCTTTCCATAAGCGGTATTTGAGTGGGAGTCGTTGAAAACAATGTGAAATAAACTAAAACAAGGTGCTTGGATGTGAGAAAGGAGGCAAGCACACCATCAAGTGGGTAGTGGTGAAAGAAAGGGAAAAACGACAATATCTTATGAGTGTGTGAAACACACATGCCAAGAAGTCATGTGTGAGGTGGCAGAATGGAGCAGCGAACAAAGCTAGGTTGTTGTCGGAGGAGGGCAGTTCTAGTAGCATAGTCACTGAAGGAAAAGAGTGTACAGTGACAAAGGGAAAGGACATGCAATGGCCATGGGTACTGTTCACCAGAGAGTGAACGGGTCTTCTGTCGGTGGTGGTTACTGTTCACCCAGGAGAGAAATAAAGGGATCGAAAAAAAAACTAAAACTACTAATACCATATAAGAAAGAGTTATTTGAATGTTGTGTCTAATGTAGACCACATAGTAAGTATTTATATTAATTTACATAATCAAATACAATAAAATCTTGCCTAATAATCAAGGATCAATTATCCTAATTTCCTAAAATCTATAACCGCTAAGGAATAACAAATTTGTAAGAGCTATTGAGTGCAGTGTTATTGATATCGAATATCAGAAAATATCAGCAACTCAAAAAACCTTTACAAAGTTATATCGGAAACCATAACGGGTTATGACAGAAATATTGTGGTAAAAAAAATATAATACCACCACAAAATCTTTAAAGAAAAAGTAAAGATATTATGTCCAGGAACTCCTCATCATCGGCCATTGCTGGAAAATAGGTATATTATTTGTAAAATAATTATAGTGAAAGTAGAGAAAAAGAAAAAAAATGAAAAAAAAAAAAAGACTTGGCAGTGGCCGCCGACGGCTGTGGCGACCGACGGTGGGAACTGACGGCCGCCGACGGCTGTGGCGACCGGCAGTGGGAACTGACGGTGGCCGACGGTGATAGTAGCTAGCAGTGGTGGCTGGCGGTAGTAACTGCAGTACCATGGTGAAGGAATAATGTGCTTTGCACTTTTGGGTCAAAGAAAAGTAAAAAAAATTTAGGATAAAGAAATTTTATTGCTGTGGCTACATTAACTTAGGTGAAATAATAAAATAGGGTAAAAGAATGAGAGTGAATGGTAAGAAATCTGCAGAGGTTTGTATTTTAATGGGCCAAGCCCAATTTGTTAAACACTAGAAGAAAGGATAATTTAGGGTTTCAAGTTATCTTCTTCCTCCCTCCCACAATGCGTCGCTGCCATTCTTCTACTGCCATTCTCCAAATTCTTCTCTTCTGTTCACGATCATGGTTTTTGCTTTTGGGTCCGAATTTTTCCCCACAACCGTTGTGCCAACGCCACCCGCCATGCCAAGAACGGCCGCCACGAAAAAACCGATTTGCCTCCACCTTGTTGTGGTGGAAGGCTGGGAAACTGTTACCGGTTTCAACCATGGCGCCGCCATGGCAAAAATTTAATAACACTGATTGAGTAACATTGTTTTTTAAAAGTTCATTAAAGGTTTAAATATGTTTTTAATCCTCCAAATTAAGGGCACTATTTCTTTGGGTCCTCCAATAAAAAATTTTCATGTTTTAGTCCTCCCATTTCATTAGCACCACTTCTTAGATTTGGGTTTACCTTGATATGTCTTTCAGAAAATTTGACGAAAAGGAAATGTCAGTAGAATTTTGGTATACAATAGAGTTTTGTTCACATACAAGAGGAGTGTTAGCAACAACAACTCTCGAACACTACCATAGGTTAAAATTGGTTAGAAACTAAATGATTATGAGTGAAACTGAATAAATAAGTGGTACTCAACATAATTCGGATCTTCAATAAATTTCAATCTATAGTAGTGTATCGATCGCATTACTCATTGATACATGACCCTACAAGTTCTAATCATTCAGGCAAACTTGGAATACAAAATGATGAAAACTAAAGATTTTATAGCAGGACAGAAGATTACCTAACCTGAAAATAGAAGAATGAAGAGACAACTGCACTCAACCAGATGAACAATGATACATGTAGCAGGTAGGTTGATGACAATATAAGCCATAGTCCTTCAAATATGGGCCAAATTGGAAGCTTCGCTGAAGTAGATGACTTTGGAGAACCTCTTGGAGTATGTTCAGTCTTTTGAATCTCATCAGTCTTGTTTTCATGATTGGAATCAGATTTTCTATATTCAAGATAAATAAATAAGTATGATTGTATCCCAACTGATGCCATCCATTAAATACACATAAAATTACGCATTTAACTCAAAAACAAAAGTTTAATGAGATGTACGTGATTCCCTCATTTATCAGCTGAGTGTGTTTGTTTTTGACATCTGTTCTTCATAATTAAAATATTTTTTATTTTTTAAAAACTAAAAATGGTGAAATCATGGGACTTTAGGTATAGAGAGAGGAAAATGATACAGTGGATTCCGAAATTGGACAAAGAACAGAAAAATCTTATTGAGAGTCCCTAATTTCGGACCAGTCACCATATGGGTATAGCACCAGATTTGGGTAGAATAGGAAGGATGAATGATTTGGATATTCAAGACATCCAGAAACTCTACCAATCGTCCATTACAAAAACGTGCGAAGCTACTCTCCTTTCACTTATGTGTATCCTCTGACAGGGTCAATAAACTAACAGGTTTCTTAGAGTAACAGTCGCTAGTTTTGATTCTTCTTATTACATAGGTTATCACTCTCCTCTTGATAGACCTGTGCATTTGATACAATTGGTACCAAGAATTAAAAGATTTTACACCACAATACAAAGACGAGATGCAAAGGTAAACAGAGTAAAAGAGAAAACTGCTACTGCAGTAGTTACGAAGTTATTTATGCAACTGCTCAGAAAAAGGGAGAATACAGTCTAAATACTCAAAAGTTTATATTAACTTCATAGATTTCGAAATTGTTGAGAGAAAACTATATAATTTGTCTTATTGATTCTGAAAAGTTTAGGGTTAAGCTCCATAATAGAAGTGTTGACACTATATTTAGAGAGTACTTGAATAATGAGAGAATAGAGAAATATAGTATTAATTACAATCATGCTAATTATATTCTAAACTCATCTATTTGTGATAATCACTTTATCTTAAAAAAAAAAAAAAATATGATGAAATGAATGTGAAGATTCTAAGGATATTTTTTCTCAATTACTATAGAGATAGTAGGATATTTTCAGACTAATTATCTCATATTTAGAACACTCTCCCCCAAGTTAATAAATGAATATTGATCATTCTCAACTTACCAACAGGATCTAGAAATCTTAAGGTGTCCCTTAGTGATGATGTATGCTAACTGGAGTCCTATAAGAACATAGGTTGTAACCACTAGACCTTTGTCAAGATTATCTTTGATGAAGTATTTGTTCATTTCAATATATTTGGTCCTATCATACTATATTGTATTATGAGCAATGCTCATGACTGACTTGTTATCATAGTACAATTGCACATGGATGTCATCCGTTATTTTAAAGTCATCTAGTATGATCTTCATCCAAAGTCATTCACATGCACTTTCAGAAGGAGCTTGAAATTCAACTTATGCACTTGAATGCGATATCCTGCCATATATTTTGCTTCTCCAAGACCCCGTACTTTCTGCCTAAGATATACCGTACCCAAAGGTAGACTTTCAGTCAGTAAGGAAACTTACATAGTCTGTATTAGTATATACCTTAAAAGTCAAGTATCTTCTTTCCTGAAAAGTGGCCCCTTTCCTGTCTTGAATTCAAATACCAAGAAAAAATTTCAACTGCTTACATGTCTCTTTCTCTAAAATCATGCATTAACTGGCTTGGCATAGTAACTACATAAGCCATGTTTGGGTCATGTGTGATAAATAAATGTTTTCCTACCAATCTCTAGTTCTATGATTTCGTTCAATATAAACTCTTCAATTTCGACACCTTAGCTTATTTGTTTCTTTAAGGAGATCAAGTACATATTTTCTTAAGGAGAAGGATATTCCCTTTTCTGAATAAGCAACCTATAGTCGAAGGAAATATTTAAGTTTCCTTCGGTGCTAATAAAGGCTAGGCATAATTTTTCTGACATTTTGACATTTTGTACTTCAAAAACTATTTCTACCCTTGCCATCATCTTTGTGGATGAAAGTAGGCAACTCCAACCCTTTTACACAAGAGCAAAGTGGTTCTCATCAACATCGACTGAGTTTTCTCCTCCATTTGACAGTTTCTGTCCTTGATTTCAGGAAGCAGATTCTTTATTTCTCTCATGTGTTATATGCATTCTTCACAATGTCATGTTTGTTCTCAGGTTTGCAATCTCTTTCCTCTGTTCACGACCCATTTCTCCAAAGCACTCCATTATTGCGATCAAAGATATGGCTTGTTGGACCAAAATTGTTAGGAATCAACACTATTTTCAGAGAAGAACAACGAAAAGAAAATCAAAACTTCTTTATTTCAACAAATGCAAAAAAGATGCCAGAAAGGAGCACTCTCCTTTCCACTGGATTATTCCAGTTACAAGTCGCTCGAATCCCCAAAACATCTCACCTTTCACCTTTAAGCTTCTTATTAAAAGGCTCCTACCTACTAACTAACTTTGAGTATAATCCTCCAATCCTCTCTTATTATCAACTTTTTGTGCTTGCTCCTACCTAACAGATTAGGACTCAAGGCTGTTACTAGCAGTAACTATCTAACTATCAGATAAAGTAACACATTATTAAAAATATAAGGGGGTTGTAGGAGTTAATAGGAGAGGGTTGTGATTTAGAAATGTGCAAGGAAAGTAGAACTCCTAACTGTCCACACGTGAAACAGAAATTCCCTGCTACAACTTACAATCATTGCTTTGTATCTTCATCTCTAAGGGATCCCATTATAGTACTCTGTTTTTTTCCTATATTCAGATTCAGTTCTATTAACACGGGCTCTTAAATTACCTTAGAGAAAGACACTGTTCATTTGCATGTAAGAAATTGAAAAGTAAATAGGCAGGAGGCCAGGACATGTACCCACTTCTCCCACTGATTTAATATATAAATTCTGCTAACTAATTTACTGTGTCAGCAAAGAATCCATCTGCAGAGAAAATTAAAAAAAGCACCCCTAGTAATGCGGAAGTAAAACTAGCAGCAACTCCTTTTCTGCATGGATATAAACTACTTAGTATATACACGGAGAAGTTGTCTTCTACTGTTGCAGATCATTGGTTCTCTCCAACACACCAGAATATTGCCACCAAAATATGCCACAATGAACAAATCAGAAATATTGTGATTGACAAATACAATTAGACTATACTGTTCACAGACCTGTAACCAGATTTAAGGGACTGGTTCAAAACAAATTTCTAGTTTTTATGCTCCCCATATTTAAAGGTTAACACATTCCACCAAAATTAAAATAATGGTATATGCCATCCAAAACTTATATGTTTTCACTCATGTATAACTACAAAGAAAGGAATACGTAAAATGACCTAATGGGAGACAATTTTTCTTCTGCATGAGATGTACCACAATTTATCCCTCTTGATGTCTGCGCTGCAAGTTCCATCAACAATGCAGCAAACAAAAGCAAGACTGCAAAACATATGGTTACACGTTATGACAATAAAACTATATGAGAAAAGACTGTTAAGGGAAAATGCAAACTTACATGGGCCAACAAAAGCCATCCCAATGGCAAACAATGACCCAAAAAGTTGTCCAAGGGTGGCACCAGCACCAATAAATCCGAATAATCTTGAACCTGACTGAACCCAGAGTATGTTAAGTAGACCCTAAATAATCCAGACAAAAACAAAAAGTGGTACAGCGCCAAACAAACCTCACTGTCCATCACATCAATTACCCTTGCCCAAGTTGAAGAAATTGTAATTAGATTAAGCAAAGCAACCTACAAAGAATAACATAAACTAGTGAGAAAAAATTTCATCTGAAACAAGGTAACAACAGAATGAAATCAAATTAGACATTAGATTCTAAATGGAAAATAAAATCATCAACCATACCCAAAGAAACAATCCTATACGAACAGAGATATAGAACCATCCATGGTTATCCCAACCAAATGAAGATGTAAGACTGCCTTGGTCACCAATTTTCCTTTCTTCTTTTGAGGGATGGGTCAAGGGCATGGATCCCTAGCAACATAAACCCAATTTAAGACAATAAAAAGCAAGTATTCTGAATTTAACACACAATATAGACCGCAGAAACAACTTCATGTTATACTATTGTCTTACTGTAAAATTGGACTTTGAATATCCAGCTGATGAGGAGTGCCATAGAATAAAGAACAAAATGAGGGATACACTAAAGAACCTGTGTATCAAAAACAAAGCCTGGAATTTCAAGGAGCACCATTACAGATTATATTAATGTAAACATAAAATAATAATTACAGTCTATCATCATAAAAATCCAATTCCCATGCCCAGAAAAACTAAATATGAATGCATTTCACCATAATAGTAATGCTATTATCCTGTTTAGTAGAACTAGAAATTGTAATAACGATTCAAAAACCAGTTTATCTAATTACATCCAATATATTCTGTGATTTTAAGAGACAATTACAGTGCCACATAATAAAATATACCACCCACAATGCTCTTGCAAGCCAAGATTATTAATGGCAGATAACACTTTTTCAGGCCAATATTTAAATGGAAAAAGTAAATTATTAAATGTAATCAAATCGAAATAAATGGGTCGTGTGTTTTAATTCAGTGTTGGAAAGGTTTCTTAATTGTGGTAACCCATTATTGAGGCCTACAAAGTTGATTAACAATTTCTCATAAAAGGTTACCTACAGAGCGAACAATTAGAAAGGCTATATCCAGTGTATGTACTTTGTCTTGTTGATGGTTAAAGAAAAGAAAAGAAATGAAGACTAAGGAAACAATTATAAAGATTTTCAATAACAATGAAAGTATATATAAAAATGTATTTACAATCATTGATAATAGATGGACTAGCCAACTTCATTGCCCATTGAATTCACTTTGAACACAAACTTCTTTTATTCCAACCCAAAATTCAAATATGATGTGAAGGTTACCAATGGGTTGTATGCTCGCATCAAGAAGCTAATACCAAGTAAAGATGTGCAAGAAAAAAATTAATTGAGTTTGCCCTTTATAAAAGTGGAAGTGGACTCTTTGGTTATGACTTTGCCAAAGAATCAAGAAAGATCACAACTCCTGGTGAGATACTTAAACACTTTCATAGAAGCTATTCTAAGTGTTCTAAATTGCTTTAAGTTATAATGTTCAAATTTCAAGTTACTTTCTTTGTCTTATAACTCAATGGTGGAAGAAGTATGGTCACTTAGCTACAAACTTGGAAAATCTAACAATCAAGAGTTTAAACTTAACATGTAGCTCATCAAGATGTGAACTCAATTGGAGTATATTTGAGCAAGTAGCTCATGCCTCATTTCATTAATAACTTTTTGTAGAAAGTAGAAAGAAACTGATTAAAATTATACTTATTCATAACATTGATTCATTCGAAATAGAGAAAAAGAGAAACAAGCTTGCCCATAAAAACTTGCAAGATTTGGTTTACCTAATGAATAACCACCAGCTTGCTCAAAAATACAATATTAGGGATGAAATATATCCTATTGCACTCAATAACATTGATGAGTGCAATGAGTGGTTAGTGGGACAAGTATATTTTAATAATAATAATAATAACGAAGATAGGGAAATGAGTTGTTGGGCTCTTTCAAGGGGAGATAGACCAAGGAGATTTGGGACATATATGTAGCCCAGATACTGACACAAAGGACAAACACGACATAAACATAGATACTACAACACATGTAATCTCCAAAATGTAGGACCCCAGGGACACTGATCTATATATTACATCCTTATGAATTATTTAAAATTGGCAATCAAGATTTATGTATTCAAAATCATCTATAGACAAGGTTAGTCAAATATAACACATCATTATGAATTATTTAAATTGGCAATCAAGATTTATGTATTCAAAATCATCTATACACAAGGTTAGTCAAATATAATGATCTAAACATATTGTTACCAAATACAAAAATAATTAATCCATCTATGTAAAATCCAAAAAGTGAAAAGAAGATATAATTCATTTAAGACATTTCATCCCCTTGATCATCACCACTGAAAAAGACACTTTAGCTGAGATTCATTTAAAGATAAATTAACAACTTAAAACATTCCCACTAGTACATATATAATCTAAATATTCCTAATTATATAGGATTGATTCCTTGTTTCTATAATCATAATAGAAATTTACAAGTTTATGAGAGAAAATTTGTGTACTTGTCCTAATTAACATTGTGTTGTAGTCATGTCATAATCATGTTATAGACCCAAAATAAATGTTTTTTAAATTGGACAATTTACCAATGTGGTATGCGTGTGGGCGTTCGATATGTGTCAGACAAAAAGGCACACAATTTAAGAGGTGTGTCCAAGCTTCATGAGTCATGAACAAACTCATATTAGCAATGTTGTTAAACTCACAAGTAAAATTGCAAACTCAAACAATTCTGCTATCTAGAGGACGAAGCAAGCTGATGTGGAGGTTGAATTGCAAGCGCTACAGATCGGAGCAAATATGCAGGGATGCTCCTAGGATCAAAGGATCGTGGGTCATGTTGATCCTTCAAAATCGAAGAAGACCCACGAGGCATAAATTTCATGAGTCACAACCATCATCAACACCACAGTCCCTATGTTGGCCACCTTAGCAGTCATTGGTGCTCACCGAACTCACAGCCACTGGCGTTCGTCGACCTCACAATGAGCGGCATTCACCACCCTCACAGTCACTGGCGCTCGCCACCCTCATAGTCACTGGCGCTCGCCACCCTCACAATCGTTGGCACTCGCCACCCTTGCACTCCTGACACTCATCAGCCTTGCACTCCTTTCGCACTCCTTGACGCTTATCAACCTCGATGTCCCCAATCTTGCCACCCTCGCAATCACCAATGCTTGTTGCCCTCGCAGTCGCTGACCCTTACATTCTATGTTCTTATCTTCTTCAACTGTTTTTTTGCTTGCGAGTCTCTTCTTTTTGTTGTTCAGCATGCCACTCTGTATGAATTATTTTACTTGTGTTTATGTATTGAATAATATTAAAATTTATTATATTATTTTGTATAAGATATTTTTATATTACTTTTAAGGATACACATGTTTATGAATATAAATTTTCATATACTTGTAACTTTAACGAGTCGAGTTACGATCCTCGAGTTTCAATTTTTCACCCCCTTTCCGATTCCCTTCTGATCCTCTAATTTCACAACATTGCATATAAGAGACCACGACATCATCCTTAACACAAAACCTTAAGGCAATAAGTTTGTGTTTTTTCTCTTAATATGTTGCTTTTTTGGCCTATTTTTATCCAAATGTGAGACTCCAACTCACACTTGACTCCAACAATCTCCTAAGTATGAGTTTCTTCCACATTTTTCAACCAATCAATGTCCTTCATGACTTATTGATGTTCCAATACGAGAACCATCTAACAAGTTCTCTTGATTGTATTTGGCTTAATGGTTCACAGAGTGTGTACTGTGGTCTATGTTTATTAGTATATCGTGTGGAACAGTTATCATTGGTAGATGATTGTGTTGTACTAATATGGATTAGTTGACTGCTGTGTTTTGACATAATAGCTCAACCTTACGAACTTATCATTGGTCATTTATGTATGATTTTAACATGTATCATTATCATACTTTGAGTTCTGATTTATTTTAGTATGAAGATGCAACACGGGCATTGTGTGTAGCAATAGCATGTATGATTGTGTAGCTATTTGCAAGTCTAGTGGCATTTAGTAATTAGTTTAAGATTAAGGGTGGCGGAGGACGGGTAAATGAATCATCAAAACTAAAATCCGCACTTTAGAATGGGCAAGGAGAATAAAGAATTACCTTGCCTTTGGAAAGGTTAGGCAGAGAGAACATGAAAGAAGAAAAGGGCGCAGCAATGAGGGTGAGCAACAGAGACCCCACGAATAGACCCGGCAAATTTGATAACCCCAACGAGATGGCACCATCGTCCCGCAACGGAAGAACCACGAAATAGGCACTCAAAATCTGCAAGAAATGCCTCAAAAAAGTAATAATCAGTTAAAAGAAAAAGAAAGTGGGGAAGAGAAACATCATCAGTGGTTGCCCTGAGCGGAGAAACTCACGAAAAAGAAGCAGAAGAAGGAATGGAGCAGAGCAGAGGTTTCGTGCGGGTGAACCGTGACGAAAACGGAGACGACGGCCTCAAACGTGGACCTTCCCATAGCGTTAGCGTTTCGAATTTCGGAGCAAATGGACGGAGATTTCAGGAAGACCGAGCATTGGTTGCAAACCCCACGTCAAACTCTTGAATCTGATTACACGTGGCAAAATATAATACGAGAGAAGGAGGAGTCTTAAAAAATGTTCGATAGTGTTTCTTACATGGCTAGGGTGGGGTTCGTAGAAGACTATTTTAGAATCGTTACAATTAAAGCATGGAAGCGGTGCATTTAAAAAAATTTGGTCGCTTCGGATACAGAAAGAGATGGTGCAGGATCATGTTGTTCATATGGTTTATGATGTCGATTGTATAATAACATCAGATTTTTGGTGAATTATTTGGGTTTTTTTTTCTAAATTTCCAGATATTGGGCATCTCGAATATATTTCTATTGTGGTGCAATTAAATTTAAATGTAGTAATTCACTCTTTAATAAATGGATATAAATGGATAGTTGAATATTAAACTTGGAATAGCACTCAAAGTCCATCACTATTACTAAGATATAATTGACATCGAGCAAGTCGTAACATCCGAATTTTGTTTTCTAAAATTTATAATTAACCCAAATTACATAATAAAACTTTATTTCTATTTTATTGGAAATCTCAATAGAAAAATCATTATTTTACAATTTATGTTATTGAAAAAAAAAATATAAGTCCAGAAGATTGTCTCTAAACATCTTCCAATATTGATCACTTTGCAGTATTGTGCATCTTCCTCAACTCATCTACGATCATGCGCTCCAACGATTATCACAGGTGCAAGCCAACACCAACAAATATAAGGATGAACTAATATCACCAAACAAAAAGCATAGTTTTTAAAATAAATGTATTCAATGTTTAAAATCCATGACACTAAAAAATATAATTTTTCATAACAAACACGACAACGCTTGGCTCATAGAGTTCTCAGTCCAAAGGCATTTGTCCTCTAACTTTGACACTTCAAAATCCCTCCACAACCATGGACAACCAAACATAGTTCATAAATTTTTTTTCCCAAAGACATTCATGATCCGGCTTCGATATTCTAAGAACCCTTCCCTCCATCGCTACCAACCAAGGAGGCCCTCTCAAGGCACTCACTCGAGGACACACTCTGAATAGAGCCTAAACCACCAGCATACTTAGGACTTTTGACTAGAGTCCACGCACACAAAAATCAAAAACACATTTAAAAATTTCAACTTTAAAAATCAAAACTTTCAACACTTTCACCACCAAAAACATATTTGATCATCAAATAACAACAATATGCCAAATAAAAAAGAAATAATAATGTAGACAGCTTCATAACATACATACAAGCAAAGAAGTTAGCTTCCCTCACAACCCAAGATACTCACACACCCCTATACACATGAAAACTCATAAAAACCTAAAAAGGTATTCTTTCATCAAAATATCATCTTTCTAAAAAAAAGCCCTTTGAAACCCTGTATCCTAAATTAATTATCAATTTCTGAAAAATCTCAACATATTTCAAAAGTTCTTTTAAACTTCAAAGGAAAATAATTAACCATAAATAACCACAATTTAATCTAACTCATCATACACACAAACAAGAAGGCAAGAAAGGAAACAAGAATATTAGCTCCCATCTACTTCTTACCCTTCACTTTTTCCTTCTTCCCCTTTGAAACTCAACCTTTAAAGTCTTTTCCTTCTTTCTATACTTGCCAATTTATAAGGTAAATACAATGTTTTATTCTCACTTATTAATATCTAACAATAATATATAACAATATAAAAAGGATATCTCATACCATCTAACAATATATAAGGATATCTCATAATTTCTAACAATATATATTATATAACAATATCCAATAATATCTCATAATATAAAACAATATATAAGGTTATCTCATAATATTTAACAATATCTAAAAATATCTCGTGATATCTAATATATAACAATATCTAAGAATATCTCATAATACATAACAATATTTAATAATATATTTTAATGGAATAATTTATTTACCAAATCTTATCTTTTAGAAAGTCTTTTAAATAAAATAAATAATAAAAAGCCTTGAATAAAATAAATACATGTGTCATACAAAAAATGTGTCTCGAGTTTGGATAAAATGTTGATTATGTGAATTATTATGAAAAATTATAGTATATCCTTTAATCTTTTCCTTCTTTGTATTTCATTTACTTTTATCGATGACACCAAGTTTAGTCTTCAAAAGGTTGAGCACTTATGTGCGATTGGAGAAAAAGATGATATGGCAAAAATACAAGTATAACTTATACTCAATGGTGTGACTCTCCCTAAGCCACCAACATTTTTACGAGAATACTACCTCTACTAGAGGGATCATAGGAGATGTATATAAAATTCATATAATATCAACTTTGGACCATTATTCCCATAGCTGACATTGTTGACTGTCCTTTTAGAAGCAATTCTAGTAAGTGTACTGAGTGTGTAGTAGTATCAAACAAGTGTTGTATCCACATGGATTTGTTAAGATCATCTTAATGAAGCTCCATGGTGGAATTTGATGGTTGATTAAAGTTTCCTTGCAGCAAAATGGATGAAGCATCGAAGGTTGGAGATGTAGTGGCAGCGGAAGTGGTTTGGTGAAGGTTCCTTAGAAGTTAGGCCAACTTAGGGATGAGGGCTAGAGTAGACATCTAGGAGAATGCTCTAGCAATTTGGACTCTCAAAAATGCAATTCATAGAGTGATTTCAACATGTATTTGCATTAACAATTCAAGAGTAACCTTACAAAAAGTGTGGAGTCTCTCATTTATAGTAGAGAACGTCTCCTAAAATGAAAACCAAATGCAAGACTAAATGAAATGCAAATGCAAGATGGCCATGTGAAGCACATGTGTCTAGATCTAGATATAGATCTAAGATCCACAAAAAGTGGATCACATGTCATGTGGCATGTCACACTTTCCTCATTTAACACATGTGCTAAATGTGCAACTCATGGCTAAGGCTAGATGCAAACTTGGTCTAGACTTTTGTAATTGGACTTGAACCCAATTGCAAAAGCTAGATCAATTATGAACCAAGACTACTTCTATTAATTTTACAATTTATTTTTAAAGCATGGCCTAAACAATGGGCCCAACAATCAAGTCTAATCTTATGTCTTGACATGTCTCTTGTTATTGGGCCTTTGATTGGACTTGAGCATTGAGGTGTGATAAGTGCCAAAATTCAGTAAAGATTCATAACAAACTCTGGCACTTATGCTTTAAATTTGTGTTCATTTCATATTGATTCTCCCTAAACCTAAGTTCCAATCACATGCTTCCAAGTTTTGATTTAAAGAAATCATTTGATCCTATTTTGTGTCTTTTTCAGGAAAGATTAAAGAGAACTCAAGAAGAGTGAAGGAGAAAGCAAGAAACAGAGAAAATAGGGAAGGAATGTTGTCAACGTCGCTCAAAACCAAAGCATTCTCGCCTAAGCTAAAGCCACTGCCGCCATTCTCGCTTAAGCGACGCAGACTCTCGCTTAAGCGAGAGTTCGTGCAGTGGAGACCCTCTCTTGCCGCGATTCTCGCCCAGGCGAGCTCAGATGCTGCCAATCTCGCCTCAGCGAGATCCTTTCTTCAGCTTGAAGTACTCTTGCTCGCCTAAGCGAGATGTTGGCTTCAGCACATCTCGCCCAAGCAAGAGGCTTTCTTTGTGATGAAGAATGTTGTCTCGCTCAAGCGAGACTTAGGTAGCTTGAGCGAGACTTCGTGGGTATATATTCTCAGTGCATCAGAAAGCGAAGTAGCTGGGAATTTTTGGAGAAGAACGCGTCCGTGCTGCAGAGCTGCTACCAGGAGCATCAGAGTTTCTCATTTTCTTCTTCTTCTTTTTAGCTCATAGGATTTTGTTGGCTACCATGAGTGGCTAATCTTCTTCTTTGGGATTGAATGTAATCTACTC
>Ga0209589_1009052_pt1 | contig 15251 bp, 16 predicted proteins | sample CowpeawhiteBW_FD_187525 | JGI IMG/M metagenome (GOLD analysis project Ga0209589, IMG submission 187525) | Root nodule microbial communities of legume samples collected from California USA - Cow pea white BW (SPAdes) (version 2) | ecosystem: Host-associated > Plants > Roots > Nodule | place: USA... | reverse complement strand
ATGCTTAAATGCATCTTCGTTCACATCTTTTATATTCCTCATCTCCCTTTCCCATGCTTGTGGGTGTGTGGCTGCAGCTGCTCTCCACATAAGACGTCTTAGACTTTTGGCTGGAAATTTCTTTCTGGAATTGGCATACAAGTGCTTTACACAGAAACGTTGATTAACTCTAGGCAGGAGTTCTTGTATGACTGGTAGCAGGCCCTCTGACAATATCATAAATAAAACAATAGGCTTGAGGAGAAAAAGATGTTTCTCCTCAAGCCTTCTCCCAATTCACCTCTTGTGCACCCAAAACTTGGCACTCCCGATCCGAATTTCGTTCTCCTTTTAAGCCAAAACATACCAAAATGTAGAAAACCCTTCTTTCTCCCAGATTTTGCCTTTTATAGGTCTCCTAATGTTGGTCTAAAGAGATAAAACGAAAATTGGGCTTTATTATGTGTTTAATGCTTATTTACTGGTAATTACAAGGTGTTTTTTCAGACCCTCTTGGCTGCCCCTGCTAGGGTTCTCTCTACCTTTTCACCTTCACTCCAAGCTACATTTGGCAAAAATAAAGGTTAATTCCTGTAATTATGATATCACTCACAATTCACAAATATATTAACAAAATGATAATAAATCAAATAACACATAACAGGCATACATAGGACTCCAACCCAAGTCCTCTCAACATAACTAAGTACTCTCAACCACTTGAGCTAGTACTTTTCCATGCCACATCAAACAATATTTAATGTCATAAAGGCTCTTCCTACCCGTATTTATTAATTAATTAAGTATTTAATTAACTAATTTTCACGGGTCTTACAGAAATTGTATTACCTGGGTGGGATTACTATCTGATGCTTAAATGCATCTTCGTTCACATCTTTTATATTCCTCATCTCCCTTTCCCATGCTTGTGGGTGTGTGGCTGCAGCTGCTCTCCACATAAGACGTCTTAGACTTTTGGCTGGAAATTTCTTTCTGAAATTGGCATACAAGTGCTTTACACAGAAACGTTGATTAACTCCAGGCAGGAGTTCTTGTATGGCTGGTAGCAGGCCCTGACAATATCATAAATAAAATAATAGGTTAAAAATTTTCATATCAAATAAATGTGGGATAAGAGCTTGAATTTGAATGTACCTTTTGTTGATCAGATATAAATGTATAGGATGCACACACTACAGGTCCACCAAGGTCCTCAGTAAGTAGCTCTAAAAACCAAGACCAAGAATCTTTGTTCTCAACCTCCACTACTGCATATGCAATAGGCAGCATTTGGTCATTAGCATCTCGACCAATGGTTGTTAACAACTCACCTCCGTATTTCCCTTTCAAGAAAGCCCCATCCAATCCAATTATAGGTCTGCATGAAATGAAACTGTCTTTGCATGCTTTCAAACATGCGTAAAACCTCTTGAATATTGGTTCCCCTTCATTCTCCTCAACATTAACTTTGACTGTTGATCCTGAATTTCTTGCTAGAAGCTCATGTGCGTAGTTCATCATCAATATCACAATCAACATTAACATCTAGTAGGTTGTCAGTACTCTCATCCATGCTATCATCTGGTCTAGACTCAGTCCAACTGTGAACATCACCATCTTCTTCTATCTTAGTCTGCCCCACATCTTCTTCAACTTCACAGTTCACTTCAACATCCCTTAATTCACCCTCAGCTTCAGCTTCACAGTTCACTTCAACATCCCTTAATTCACCTTGAACTTCAGCTTCACATTTCACTCCAACATCCCTTAGTTCACCCTCAGCTTCAACTTCACACTGAACTCCATCCTCCCTCATGTCACCCTCACCTTCAGCTTCACACTGCAAATCGTCACTTAAAACAACACTAATATCAGCCTGAGTTCCCTCTTCCCTTATCTCAATATCACATTCACCTTCACATTCAATAACATCTCCCAAAACACCAACTCCACCTTCACATTCAATACCATCTACTATAACAAGAACACTCTGATTCTCAACTTGAGGTTTACCCTCAACACAATCACCTAAAACACGTGATCCACCATCCTCTTGTGTGTCAGGTTCATCCGGATAATACTCCAACATTTCAATGACTTGGGGTTCAGACAATGAGTGTTCCACAAATGAATGAACTTCACCATTCAGTCTTGCGATATTAACCATATGCAACACACCACTATCATCACACATAAGCTGCAATCTGTCATCTAATACTAAAGAACCTCCAACTAAGAACCATAATTTATTTTCTCCAACATACCCAAGCCCTTTTATCACGCTTAAAGCAACAAAGTAGCTCCACATGTCTGGGTCGAACGATAACCTAGTACTTTCCCATATTCGTACCGCAACTTCCCATCACTTATGAATTTACCTCCATGGTGAAAAACCACCTCAAATTCCTCATCCATAACGCAAACACATATACGGATAAATACATAAACCTATATATTAATCAAATACTGAAAAAAAAATATAAAACATATATTAAATACAAAACACACTGAAAAAGACACCACTACAACACTTTAAACATGGGGGACCACAACGCAAAAGCATTTACACATGGTGGGCCAAATAAAGCATATTTAAACACTGACAAACCACAATCAATACTCTGGTTCCCCAAACAAGAAACATCAGAACATGCACTGAAAAATTTATTCCCAAATTCTCAAATGTTATAGAGAGAAACTCACCTTCTGCCATTCTATTTAAAGCAAATCGCGATTCAGATGATCCAAAACCTCAAATGCAATTCAATTCCAGCAGCTTCTCCCCCTTCTTTTCTCTTCGCTTCGCTTCGCTTCTCTTCGCACAAGAACCCTAGCTTGCTGGTTTCCCCCAAATCAATTTGAAAACTCTAAGTCCTTTCGTATTCTCGTCCTCTCCTATTATGCATTTTTCAAATTTAATTTTTAAGACTTAATTATTAATTAATTTTGATCAAGCCACGTCAATAAAAAACAACACCTCAGCATGCCCAGTCACTGTTCATTTAACAATCATTGACGGTCGTTAACGGTTATGGCTGAATTGTTGCTGTTTTTCAAAATTAGGGACCCAGTTGAGTCAAATGAAAATTGGGGGACCTACTTGAGAATCCGCTACAAATATGGGAACCTCTGGAATGATTTAACCATTTATCTATTAAAATAATATTTTTAATCTATTACATCACTTAAATCACTTACTAACTTCTATAAAATTTATCTTTAAATCTATTCACTTTATACTTTAAATTCATTTACTTTATTCTTTAAATCCACTCAAAACAACACACATATTTAACTCAAATTCATACAAATCGATATTCTCACTCGATTCCTCCCCCAATTTTGCCGCCATCCCTCCAATCGATATTCCCCTTTCGTCTTTAGCCACGCTTTTTTTTTTCTGATCTTGATTTCTTTTCCTCCCTCCCTCGATTCCTCCCCCAATTTTGCCGCCATCCCTCCAATTGACTCGGCCTTTGCCTAGGTCTTCATTTTCTGCATCGACCGGTCCCAATTTTGGTCCTATCGGTTGACGAGATCCGTTTTTAGGGTTTCCGTGGAGGAATATTCTGGATCTATTTTTAGAGATTCACATGTTTGATTTGGGTGTGATCCTTCTGAAACCTTGTCCGGGTTGTTAGATCTTGTGTTGGGTAATTCGATTCGGTTCGAATCGTAATACTTGTCCATCTTCTTGTAGGATTTGGAAAAATCTAGGGTTAAGGTTTTCTCAAATTGAGATTTTTTAATAAATATCATTTATTTTATATATTAACTTAATAATATTACATTGTTATCGTCTACTACTACTGTAATATTATTCATATTTAAAAAATCTTAAAGAATGCACTTGTATTTACATTGTATAAATTAGGAATTATCATCATTTAAAAATTAAAGTTTTTAGCTAATACCACAGGAGAGATCCGAAACCTAGAACAACAGCTTAGGTGTTCCTCCTACAAGATCCTCTCCGTTCATCGCGTTGGCTCCGCACGCCCGCGAAACCCCACTGTCACTTTCTCTTCTCTCAAATCGTCATTCCTTCAATCTCCCAGAATTCATCACCATATCACGATGTCTTGGGTCCAAGTCTAAGTTGCTCTCTTCTTCCTCTTCTTCACTTTCCAGAACCTTCCCTTCCTTCTCTCGCACCGCTCATCACCTCCCTCACAATCAGATCGGAGCTCTCTCTCCCCTCACCGATCTCTTCCACCGCAGCACCGCCTCCACTCCTCTCGGTAACTACCTTCTCTCTCACTTTCTTCTTTCCATTTCCTTATTCAATGCCTTTTATTTTCATCCATCCTTCGCATTCTCTTTTATTTCCGCTCCTATCACCACGCACCTTCAATTAACGCAAACATCTATGCTCCTATTAATAACGCCAAACACAGAAAGTAGCTCATCACCGCTTCATTTTCTTAATCGCGTTTCCTTGATTTCGATGAATCTCGTCGTGATTCCTGTTGCTCTACGACCTTAATTTTTTTGTACTCGCTGGTGCCGAGTTTAATTTTCTGCTTCTGATTGTCTCATTCCTTTCCTTTGATGCTAATGTCGTTTCAGCGAAGGAAAACGCTTCTGGCGAAAACGTGACTGGTCTTCCCAAAGTTCCTGCGAATAAGCCTGGCTGTGATTCTAATGCGATCAATTCGTTGGTATTGGTATGCGTCTTTTCCTTCATTGTTAATCATATTTCAAACTCTAACCATACTTGATGGAGTGAAATATGTTTTCTGTACTTTTAACTTGATATTGCTTTTGTGAAGTTACATTTGTATATCTCGTTTTTGCTCCCTCTAGACTGATGAAATAGGGAATAGGGAAACTGTCGTTGCTGATGCAACTTTGATTTGACTAATCTGATTAAATCTAATAATTTTGACCCCTTTTTACTTCGATCTTCGTTTATGAAACATTCTGAAGTTGTAGTGGGTTCTGGTCGTGCTATAGTAGTATGCTAGAGTTAGAAGTAAAGCTAGTTGTTAAGGTTGTTATTAATCATTTATTATTGTTGTTATTTTTATTATTGGTGACAGTTATTGTTTGTGTTTGCATGTTATGGAAATTTCATGCATTTATATGGTGGCAATTTATTTTTATTTTCGTAGGCAAAGTTTTGTCAGTGGTCTGAGTGTCTGATTTTTGGAGTAAATATTATCAATATAACGATTTGTACCAAAATGTTGTAATTGCCAATGGTGTTCACTGGGCTCTGATTGTACAAGGAAATGTTGCGTTGGTTATTGGGGCCACTAGCCTTTTACGAATGCATGATATAGATTGTAGTTGCGGTTATTTAAACACAACACATTCTTATTCAGGACTGGGGTTCAACATCTGGTGTTCTATTTACGCCTTGCAAAGTTGCAATGTTGTTGCTGTTGTATGATGTCATATTGCTATTAAGTATTTGTTAAGTAGACCTGTATGTTGTTATAGAGAGAAGCATTCTGTAATATGTTTTTGTCATCTGCTTTTGCAGCCAGCAATTGTACATGGTCACTACTGTTGAATGAAGTTTTGAATTAATTTTTTAGTATTTAAGGCTGATGAGTTTCCATGGTTACTGTCAATTACCGATATATGTTGAAGATGTTTAATTCAATGTTTAATTTCTTAATTTACTTATAACTATTATAAAAGAATTACAAATTTCAACAAGCTCCCATCCATTGGATTTTGGTAGTTGTTGGATGAGTTATGATTTGATATTTATTCTTCTATTGTTTCTTCTTATTCTTTTATGGCCTCAGTAGTTATTTTGTTTGGTTGCTAAGTTTTAAAGTCAAAATTATCAACAGGTGAGAAACTACCAATGGCAGAAGAAAATGAAAAAAATAAAAGCATGGATTTGGGCTTATCTAAATCCCTAGCAATGAGCAAACAGCCAATTTCTTCAATTATGAATTAGATCCGATCTCTTCTGTTTTGATATCATGACCTAAATTGGATTTTGTTTGCTTCTTCAGTTGTTCCGATCTCTGGAATTTTTTGTTTCTCTCGTTATACATGTTATTTTCAGAGAATAAGCGATATGAATGTAGTATGTAATCATTTGGTCTTAAATAGAAAACATGTTTGCCTAGAAGTTGTTTGTAGATTTGCTTGATTGAGTGGCTGTTGTCATGTGTAGAGCAAAAGAGTTTGTTGCTACGTTATGGCGGGCAAGGGTGTTGGTTCGGTGGCAAAGGCAGTAGCAGAATATCAATATCCTTGGCGTGAGAAGTTAGTGAAATACAAGGATGAACTTGCTAAGGGAGTATGGGGATACTGGGACCTGGGGGCATGGAAGCCACTGAGTATCAGTGCTCGACGACGTGCCCGACTGCGAAAGGAAGTGCTCCTTACTGGGGAAGATTGGCCCTATGATCCTGAAAGAAAGGAGATGAAGACCAGGAGGAAAGGACACAAATGTGATAGGATATCTGCCGAGAAGCGGGAGAACACTGCAAAGTTGATGGAGAAGATGCCCCAGATGTTGCAGGATTACAAGAAGAGAAGGTGGCAGAAGAAGATGAAGGAAGAAGACAAGGGAAAAATTTGATTTTGCTCCTCTCTTCTAAGAATATGTTTGAGTGATCGTCAGGGGAAAATGTTTTGTACCCTGAATATTAGTTTTTTCTTTCTAAAGTTTTGAATTGATTTCATATCAGTGTAAAATTCAGTCTAACTTGCATCCCGATGGGAGCTTCTTCATAGGACTCTTTGAAACGGTTAATTTATATAGTGTTATCATATTTGTCAGAGATGAAATTGTATTACGCTTGACGATTTGTACTTTTCTCTTTCTTTTTTCTGAGAAGTTTACACGTCAATGAAGACTTAAAATTTTCTTTTTCTGTTTCAACTGAAGTCTTAGGAACGATCATTTTAGATTCTTTTTAGGTCTTAAGTTATCAGATGCGCGAAGACTAGTGTTAGATTTCTTTTTTAATTGTGAACTTCATTTTAATTTATTTTTATCATTTATTTAAGTATTATTGATTTGTTTAAAGTAAAATGATTTATACTATTTATGCTGTTATATTTTAATGATTTATGTTTTATTTTTTTATTTAACTAATTTAATGTTTAGAAAAATTTAATTAATTGAATATTATGCTAATAAAATTGAGATGACTTAATATAAAATGTTTAATAGAGTGCAGGTAAATAATAAGACATCAACGAATATTTATCTGATTGTGACTTTATGGTAGTAAAAATAATTTTTTGACTTATTTTTAGTTGATTGATCCATTTTATTATTATGAATTCGAGTACGGTAGTTTTACATTCTTAATTATAAACGATGCATTTTAGGGTCTGAAATAAAATTTTGATTCATATAGATTGATCAATAATTTTCATTTCAATAATCTTTATTTTGATCATAATGAAATGAACATGTATTTAATTAATAAAATTAATTTTAAACATTAAATTAGTTAAGTAAAAAAACAAAAAATAAGTCATTAAATAAAAAAAATAAAATTATAAAATCATTTTACTTTAAACAAATTAAAAATATATTTAAATAAATAATGAAAACAAATTAAAAGAATTTAAATCGAAGTCTTCTCAGACCATTTCATTATTAAAAAAAAAATTTCACTCAAAATTCGACTTGGTTAAAACAGAAAAAAAAAATTTAAAATCGTTATTAGTGTGAAAACTTATTTGAAAAAAATAGTGGTAACAGGAATCTTACCCAATCTCATAACATTTTAAAAAAATAAACACTTTACATACATTAAAAAGGTAATTCACTGTTTACATGAATTAATTACTCTGAAACTTTTTTTCTTTTCTTTTTATCTATAATTTATAATTAGTACATCTAAAAAGAAGAAGTTTGTTTTGAATGTCAATTATTTTTTCTACTTCCAAAGACACATTTTTTTAATCTTTAAATATCCAAAGTTAAATGAGCTTGATGGACTAACAAAATTATTGGTATATCATATTTGAAATTTTGTTAAAGTTATCTTTTATTTAATATTATTTCTTATATTTATTACATTATATCAAGTCAAAGTTGTTGACAGCTACTCTGTTTCTTCTCACTAACTTATTAGTATAAATACGAAAATGACATAAATTGTAGAAAAGAAAAAAAAAATAGTAATGATGGTGAAGCAGGAAGAGGCATTATGCCCAACAAACAATGCACAAAATCCGCACTCTGTCGTGCTTTTTGAAATCCTACCACAACGTTAACCTCTGTTCCTATTTCTCCTTATTTTTATATATATTCAATTCAAATGAAACATCCCCACCGAAAGTACCCAAATCATTTTCAATTCCTCTGTTCTTACTACACACTAATGTATAACTACATGGAATTAGATAGAGGATGGACTTTTTTTCACACTTGTACTGTGTGTTACATTTTTGTCGTCTTCCCCTCGTTGCATATTCATCCGAGTGGTTTAAGAAAAAAAAAAAAACCAACATGATTTACGAGGTATGTCTGTGCCTCAATTTGTCTGTGTGTGGCATCTTGCTGGAAATCACAAACACAACACAAACACGTGTAGCAGAGGATTTTCCTGTCGGCTTGTTAATCAATCACACATTTTCTTGTTTTATCAACCATCTTTTAAAAACACAAATTAACATTTTCCTTAACATTAATTAATGTGGGACTTTACACTAGATATGTGTGTACTTTTGGTTTCAATTATAACAGTACTCTTCCTCTCTCTCTGCATAATGGACCATTTTCCCCCAAAACGAAACAACAATATAATGAAAGAACAACGGAAAGTGAATATGGAGCGCTGAGTCCTTCCTCACCAACCAACCAACAACCATGGCCGTTGTCAACACTCTTCTCTTCTTCCTGCTTCTAACCATAACCATCTGCAGCTCCTTGGCTTCTTCCCACTTCGAACAGCTGAACGTGGAGGAAGAAATGGCAGCGACTAAACTCAAGAACCCATCTAAAGAAACAGAAGAGTTAGAAGAAAAGCAGGGAGATTGGAAAGTTCAGGTTCTTCACAGAGACAAAATCAGCACCACCCCTGCCAAGGATCACACCACCCGCTTCAACCAACGAATGAAACGCGACGTCAAAAGGGTATCCTCTATCGTTATCAGTATCAGCCATGCTTACAAGGAGGAAGCGGCGGAAGAAGCGTCCTTTGGATCCGACGTCGTTTCGGGGACAGAGGAAGGTAGCGGAGAGTATTTTGTGAGAATAGGAATCGGAAGCCCTGCAACTTACCAGTACATGGTCATAGACTCAGGCAGTGACATCGTCTGGGTCCAGTGCCAGCCCTGCGACCACTGCTACAACCAGTCCGATCCCATCTTCAACCCCGCCCTCTCCGCCTCATTCGCCGGCGTTTCCTGCTCCTCCTCCGTCTGCGACCAGCTCGACGACGCCGGCTGCCACCAGGGAAGGTGTCGCTACGAGGTGGCCTATGGCGACGGCTCCTACACCCGAGGCACGCTTGCGCTCGAAACAATCACGCTGGGGCGGACCCTCATCCGGAACACGGCCATCGGCTGCGGCACATGGAACCAGGGCATGTTCGTGGGAGCGGCTGGGCTTTTGGGCCTGGGAGCCGGGCCCATGTCTTTCGTGGGCCAGCTCGGTGGCCAAACCGGCGGCGCCTTCGCTTACTGTCTGCTCTCTCGCGGCAGCGCCTCCTCCGGCTCGCTCCAATTCGGACGGCAGGCATTGCCGCTGGGAGCGGCGTGGGTCCCACTCATTCCCAACCCCTTCTTCCCCAGCTTCTACTACGTTGGGCTCTCGGGTCTCGGAGTTGGCGGCTCGCGGCTGAACATATCGGAGGATGTTTTCCGGGTAACTGATCTGGGCGACGGAGGGGCCGTGATGGACACCGGCACCGCCGTCACCAGGCTTCCCACGGTGGCTTACCATGCCTTCCGGGACGCTTTTCTTGCGCAGACCACGAACCTGCCTCGGGCACCCGGACTCTCCATTTTCGACACCTGCTACGATTTGAACGGCTTTGTGACGGTTCGGGTGCCCACCGTCTCCTTTTACTTTTCCGGTGGACAGATCTTAACCCTTCCGGCCAGAAACTTTTTAATTCCGGCTGATGATGCCGGAACTTTCTGTTTTGCCTTTGCGGCTTCGCCTTCGGGGCTTTCCATTATAGGGAATATTCAGCAAGAGGGTATTCAGATTTCGGTTGATGGTGACAATGGTTTTGTGGGGTTTGGACCCAATGTCTGTTGAATTAGGGAAACAAAGATTCTTGAGCACCCACCATCTGAGTTTTGTTAAGTCTTCGCCTTTCCTTTCTCCTACCCATCTCATCTCCTTTCATTTTCATTGCTTCATTCATGTATTATACCTCTCAAAATAACTAAACTCCTCAGTGTCACTGCCAATTTTTTCCACTTCTTTAATTTTAGTGTAATGCTAGCCAGTGCAATTCACCAGAGCTGCATCGCCGGGGAATCTAATTATGTGGTCAAAAGAAGCATGGAAAAACTATAGTAGAAAAAAAGGTTGCTTTTTCGGTCGACGCAGAAAAAAGTGTACATAGAAAAACATGCTTTGATGTTGATGTTGATGTTGCTGGTTTAGGAGTGAGCTTCTGAGAGAGAGATAAAGGTGGTGGGTGCAGGAATTGAATAATCACAGTTCACCATCGTTTGAGACGTTTGAATCCGTCACTTACATAATTTAAGAATATTTAAGAATGCATGCAGACTTTTTGGTAGTTTAATTTCTTATTTAATCCCTTTGTAATAGTGATTCTGGGCTTTGGGTCTACCTTTGTTTTTAAGTTTATTTTGGAATTTAAGCATGTACGTTTTCTTTTTACTAACGAGGTTTTTTTTTTTTCATAAAAAAGGAAGTGATTGTTTTTTTCTCGAAGACAACATATCTTATCATCCTCTAATTAACGAGCTCTTAAAGTATGCAGCTGAAAGAGATCTTAAAAAAGAGATGTAATTAAGTGAAGAAGGTAACAAGTTGAATATACACTTGAAAAGAGTGTAAAGTGACTTACTGAAGAGAAGAGAATCTTGCAAGACGACAGGAACAAAGAAGGCAGCTGAGAAAGCAAAAACTAATGTGAAATCAAAAGGTTGATGTTTAAACAAATGCAAAGACCGAATAACCTTTTTAAGTATGGTTAGAAACCCTTTTTTAACCCTATAAGTAAGAAAACAAACTCTATGAAACTTACTGTCCCAAAATTTGCTGATCATGATCATTTCTAATTTTAATTTTCCTTTAATATCATGCTCTTATTGCAACACATTCTCGAGTTGACTTGGTTCTTTTGTCATTCTCGAGTTTTGTTGTGTAATCTATCTACAAAAATTTATTTTGACTCCAAAATTTTTACTCATTTTTTACATCATTGATGTGTCCACTAACTTTTGTTTTTTTATTTTTTATTTTGTTATTTCTTTGCAAGGGCACACATGTGGAAGGTAAGGAGGGAAACTGAAATTAGCATATGAAGAAAGATGAATCCCAAAACGTTTGAGCGAAAACTAGAGAATCAACTTGATGAGAGAGAACCCCCAAATTGGTTTTGAGAGAGAAGTCAAAGTTCCCTCCTTTTGGCAGATCACTTCAATGAAAAAAGAAGCAATGCCTCGCAACTTCAACGAACAAAGAAACATGGCCTGAGGTTTGGGTTGTTGATGACGATCGGTGGTTTATCAGTGCATTTTATTCTTCATTTCATTCTTGCAATCACCCACGATTTGTGTTAGGTTCCTTTGCATTGTCCATTGTCGACTTCATTTGTGACACCCTGACTACTATAATAAATAATAATTATTTGATAAAAAGATGGAATTGATTTTTTTTTGTACAATAAGATTTTTCTTAAGAGGACACTAACAATAACATAACTTCATATATATATATATATATATATATATATATATATATATATATATATATATATATATATATATATATATATATATATATATATATATATCAATAGTTTACATATCTGTAATTGTTCATGAAATATTATAAAAATATGTATTTGTATAATATTAAGAGTTCTACATCAGAATAGAAGATTATCTATATTTTTAATATCTTCTCAAGATATTAATATAAATTATAAAAAACAAGTCAATCTTCAGAAGATCTACCAATAATATCCCGAACAACTCTCACTAAGCAGGTTCCCCTTCTACTCATGCCACACGTACATATGAAAGAAAAATATGGAGGGAGTGAGGTATTTATAAGCCTTAAATATCAATCTTAATAAACTCAACAAACAATACATTTATAGACACATAAAAGAGATATATACTCACTACCTAACCTTTGCGATGCCAAGCAGGTATAGAATAGTCCTAAGTTTGGCCTATGAATATCTTAGTCTAGTGTGATATTCTGAACTATCCAGATATCACCTACTTGGTAAAACTTGTTGGCACAAGCAAACTTGAAGCGAAGAATTGATAAAGCCCTGTGCATGAAGATCATAGGTGTTTGATGAAGATTGATGAAGATCCATTTGAAGATTTAGTTTTAATGTATTAAATCTGAAAATACCATGTTAAATGTAATGTGTTGTGTTATATCTTGTTCGTAGGCTATATGACATAGGTTAGATGTCTTGTGTGCCTTAGTGTGTCTCTTTTAATTTGTTAAAATGAGTTTTAACAGGTTCAAAGGCTTGTTGTATATAGTTTCTGGTATGAATGCATTCAGTTAGTTGAATTATTTTTCAATCGACTGATTTCACTTAAGTAAAGTGAAATCAACTGACTGTATGGAAAATTCAATCGATTATTTTCACTTAAACCAAACTATATAAGTTGTGTTTTCGCGAGCAGAGGTGCGAATCTAAGATTTTTATGCACGAAACTTTGTCATTCTTCTCTAGAAAGCTCTCTCTCTTTGCAATACACAACTACAACTCGTGTTTTGAAGATCTTGGTTGATCTTGGAGGCATTTTGGCTTGTGAGTAGCTTGAAGAACACATGTATAGTTGGCTAGGGACAACCACCATCAAGTTTGGATGTTCTTGTGCCTTTGGTTGGTTTGCTTGATGTGATTTCAGGTATGTAAGTGTGATTCTTGCAGGGTGTGTGTTTAGATTTTTGTGTGAGTCAAAAATCTTGTGAGTTTCTTTGTTCAAAAGTATAATCTTGGTGTGTGATTTGTAAAACTTTTGAATGTAGTGGAAACCAGGCTCAGGTTGTCCTGGTAAACTAGATGTAGCTTTGTGATTGAGTGAACCAATATAAAAACAATTGTGCAATTCTCTCTCCCTCATCTCACTCACTTTGAATCTCTTTAAAAACTCAAGAAAACTAAGTAATTCGTTCTTTGGTGTGATTGAATGTGTTCTTATGTAATCTAAGGCTTTATACATGTATGTAAAAGATTGTTGTTTGAGTTGAATTTGTGAATTCTGCATTCTGCATAAATCTCCATTATTTTAGCCGACTGATTTGTCTTTTTAATCGATTGTTTCATAGCTACAAGAACAAATTAGTCTGCTGATTTATATTTTAATCGACTGAAAGTGTAATGGTCTTGTGCATTTACATCCAAACTTTTCAGTCCATTAGATTCAATTGAAAAGAGGATTAAACTTTCAAAATTTTTTTATAAAGCTAATTCAACCCCTCTTCTTGGCTAAAATCACCATTTCAAAACTAACAAAACTTCCTTAGACCCCACTATGGTCCTTGCCTTTCTTCTCGTAGTGTACCAAACTGTGACTTCCTAAATACAAACACTCTGACTGATTTAATCTCAACTTATTGAAACCAGAATTAACTCTACTTAACTAACATACTCTTGGACATTTTCAAAGGTCATAAAATGTGATGACTATCAAATTATGTCATTGTATAAACTATACACAAAGAATATAAAATAACAATAAAGTGTACATGTAATTTTTTTTCCATCCAAGATCACTGAATAAAATAATATTTACTTTTACTTTTTTTTAACTTTTTTTTGAATTATAAAATATTGATAAAATAAGAATGAAAGCAAGAATTTTAAATAAATAACTAGATAAGGATTTAGAATGTTATAAATAAATATAATAACAAAAATATAAATTAAACAAGACTAGTGCGTAACTGCAGATATATTAGAAATAAATAAACAGACCAATGCATAACTGGAGATAGATTAAATAAAATAAATAAACAAGACCAATGCATAACTAGAGATAAATTAAACGAAATAAATAAATAGAACCCGTGCGTAACTGGAGATAAATAAAATAAAATAAATAAACAGGACCAATGCATAACTGAAGATAAATTAAATAAACAGGACCAGTGCATAACTAGAGATAAATTAAATAAAATAAGTAAACAAGACTAGTGCATAATTGGAGAAAAATTAAATCAATTAAATAAACAGGACTAGTACGTAAGTGAAGATTAAATAAAATAAATAAATGGGACTAATGCATAAGATAAATAAAATAAAATAAAGGAACATGACCAGTAGATAACTTGAGATAAATTAAATAAAATAATTAAATAGGATAAGTGCATAACTGAATATCGACTAAATAATATAAATATAAGAGGATAATAAATGAAAATAAGTTAAATGGAAGTAAATAAAATAATATATGATTCAAAATAAATAAAAGATTAATACAACACCAATAAGTTTATCAAGATTAATATAAAAATAGTTTAGCCTCACTCCCCCCTTACCTCCTTGTTAGTTGGGGGGACACTCTAGCAATACTTTTAGAAGTCTAAGATCTCTCTTTCAATCTTTATCTTCAACTTTCTCTCTTTCTTTCTCTCTCTCTCTCTCACTCTCTTTTCTTTTCTTCTCTTTTTTTCACATAACTCACCTTCACTCTTTTTACATCTCTTCCATGTATTTATAGGTTAGGATAAGATTCCTTTCATTAATGAAAGGTAAGCCAAAATTTTCCAAAGTGATCCATGTAATACATGTGTATGAAGTAATCTTAGGTCATCTTTCTTTCATCCATTTACAAGCCAAGCATGTGCCAACTTGTCCAAGTAATGAGTGCATGCATTAAATGTAAGGTTATCACTTCTAATTATTCTTATCTTCCATGTATTAAGATTAAACTCCTTTAAATCTCCTTATCTTCTTTCTTTTTGTTTTATTTCTATTCTTTTCTTTGTTTTTCTTTTTCTTATTTCCTTGTCTACTCATGTTCTCATCTTTTAGAAGTTTCGTTCTTTCTTTCTTTTTTTTATAATGCTTTAATATGTATATATATATATATATATATATTTTTTTTTTTTTTTTTTTTTTTTTTTTTTTTTTTTTTTTTTTTTTTTTTTTTTTTTT
>Ga0209589_1009045_pt1 | contig 15263 bp, 8 predicted proteins | sample CowpeawhiteBW_FD_187525 | JGI IMG/M metagenome (GOLD analysis project Ga0209589, IMG submission 187525) | Root nodule microbial communities of legume samples collected from California USA - Cow pea white BW (SPAdes) (version 2) | ecosystem: Host-associated > Plants > Roots > Nodule | place: USA... | reverse complement strand
TGTTAGGAACAAGGCAATAAAGGAAAGAATAAAGGAGAGAAAAATAGACACAGAGAATTTAACGTGGTTCGGCGTACAATGTGTATGCCTACGTCCACGACTACACTAGGAAGTATTTGTATTTCTGGTGTATCTTAAAGCTTTACATAGAGTCTCTTATATAGTAAAATAGAAAATCACATCTCACTATTCTAAGCGATGTGGGACTAAATCAAGCACCATAATACTAATAGTGAAGTTGGTGGATGTAATAAGGAGAAAAAGATATTTGTTTTTGTATATTTATTTTCGTCATTCGTGCATAATGAAATATGTTGGTATTCTGAATAAAAGATTAATGGTGGGAAAAAAGCTTTTATTGAAGGCCAATCCAGATATGATAAGTAAGGTGTAACACCCCATTTAATTAATAGCGTAATTAAAAGAAGCGTCATGCTTTAATAATATCCTAACGCACTCCCGGAGTTTAAAAGCAATTCCATACAACCACCAGAACGTAAAACGGTGCCAAGAGAAACAATTACAAATATTCTACAGTAAACCGAATGCAAATATAAAGGACAATGCTACATGGGCCGTGGCCCTAAAAGGAAGACCATATATCAGGATCCAGCCCAGGCGGCTATGCAGCGGAGTCACCGTTCCCCTGTTGACCGCGAGAACCTCTCGCTTCTGCTCACACCAATAAATTGATGATTATCGCAAAGGAGAAGTACCACACACAAGATAATCAAACAAGCAAAGGGTAAGCTAGAGCCAAAAACCTTTCCATCAGAGAGATCAGATACATATTCGTAGTCTATTATACATACGTCACACAAGCATGTTACGACCTTCCAAATAATACACTAAGACTCGACTCGACTCATCCGGATACATATAACTTGGTCAGATTCAGCGGATGTTTGCACTTGTGGTGGATACCTCTGCTCACCCCCAAGCTATGTGTTACAAGTGTTGCAATGAATCAATTTTCCCTCACCACAAGGTTAGCCCTTAATGAATTTCAGGCCTCCTGCTACTCTCACCACAGGAGTCAGTCCGCTCTAGGTGAGACTAACTGACTCCTTAGAGCGTCAGGATGCAACCTTACCTTGAATCCTTACCTAGTTATACAGATGGGACACCACCATGGACACCCACTAACGGGGGCCATGGGATTACGTCCCGACCACTAAAGTACGACCCTAAGAATCTCACCTAGAGATCCCAAGGAATTACGCACTGACACGGACCAACATTCTTAATCAATCAAACGGATTCAACAAGCATACACACATATATACATATACATCACATACAGTTTCTCATAATTCACCTCTTTCGTATTCCCAGCCAAACCATACCAACTCATTATTCTCGAACCATGAATATAGAACTCCGTTTCATATCATTATCATGCCATATTGATACCAACTATTTTATGTCTCATGTTGAACTCATACCAAACTCATCATTCCGATTCCATGAATCATCTCATACATATATCATACTCACATCATGTTAAAACTCATAAATCACAACTCATACACCATCCCATCCATAAAGGTCATTCAGTTCATATTCTTAAAGGTAATACCCATACAAGCATATTGTCAACATGGAAATCAAGGAAAACATCAAGGCCAACCACCTTCTCGCCCAGCTTCTCGCTCAGGCCGAAGGGTCTTGCCCAGGCGAGGAGGACCCTCGCTCAGGCGAGCTCACTTCGCCTAAGTGAGAGCTCGACTTCCAGTATAGTGGCCTTGCACGCGTTCTCGCTCAGGCGAGACGTTCGCTCGCCCAAAAATGCAGTGGGTCGTCTGGGCGACCATTCGTGGAAAATAACTTAGGCGAGCCTCTGTTAATCTCGCCTAGGTGAGACCAGCTCGCTTGGGCGAGTTTATCAGTGCTCGCCATTGTTTCCATCTGCAGCAGACACATAAGCATACCCCAAACAACGATCCCACCATATCATACATCCATAACAGTAGGCAACACACAATCAATCACGAACAACATAGAATAACAGACTTCGCACCAAATAAACATGAGGGGTTGTAGCTTCCCTTACCTAGAAAACAAGCTAGCAGTTGGTTCCTTGGGTACAAACAATGAACGCACAACTCCTAGAGTGGATTAGCGAGCTGGAAAACAGTGAAACTAGATCAAAACGAGCTCACCCCGACTGACCCTAGTTGGAACCACGAAGAAGGAACTAAATGGAACTAAGGTACGAGTTAGAACAGACTTACGTGAAGTGGAGGTCTGGTTGGAGTTCACTTGGAGGGGTTGACGGCTAACCCTAGCAGAGCTCTGAAATGGAAAGGGAGGCAATGTTTAGGTTCAGATTGCAAAGTGAGGCTGAAAGGGAAACCCTAACAGCTTTAGTGCCTTTACACCCTGTGGGTCAGCCTTTAAGCCCAACAGATTAAGATCAACCCTTAAACATTAAAGCAGAAAATTAAAACTGAACCTTACATAAAGAGTACGAGTACACGTATGAAAATAAGCAGAAAGCAAAAGAGGTGCTTTTGTACAATTTTGTATAAAGACCTGACATGCAATTCTTATGTATTATCCGTGTCATTATAATTAAATGTTTTCTTTTATATAAATATTTGAAAATTTTGTTAGGCTTTGTGACTTTTTTTGACTGTATTTAAAATTCTTTTAGGCTCTGGGTCTCGCTTATCAGCAACTGAGCATGTTTACTGTAGCTATAAATCATCTGGAAGATTGATCCTTGTTTTTTCTTCATCCGACAGTCTTATGGAAGTGCGATTGAGTTGGATGATATCGTGGTTTTTGCTTTGAAAATGAAAATATCTCTATCACTCTTGGTTCATTTTAAAATATGTGAATCATCGAAAGAATTTGTTCTGCAGCAGTTGTGACATTTTTAACATTGTAGCATTGTCCAGATGATCAAGGTAATTGAAGGTGAAACGTGTACAGGAGAAGATAATACTTTCAAAACAGAGATCAAAAGACACAACTTGACATGAACATATTTTTATTAGAATAAATTGAAAAGATTAAATACATTGAATATTAGATATGTAAATAAATTATTCATTACAAAATTGGGTGGGTACAGGAGTAATTTTCATCTCATTTTTTATAATTTTAATTATAAATTTTAAGAAAATATTAAATCTATAGATATGATATTATTTTATTATAATTATTAATTTTTATAAAATTATATATGAAGTAAAAATGTGGATGAATAATATATATTATTCATGGATTTAGTATAGTTTTTTTAAATTTTTTAAATAAATTTTTATGATAACAAGTAATAGATAAATGTTAAAATGTCAGTATAATTGAAATATAGGTATATAAATTTATATAAAAAATGAAATATTTTTTATATTTTTATATTTATTATTATTATTCAGTACTCAAAATAGTATTACTATTTTATTATTTATATTTTGATATGATTTAGTTACTTTTGAATACAATAATTATTTTTCAAATTAAACTATAATTATGTATAAAATATTTTAATATGTAAATTTACAAATAAGTTATGTGACAAAATTGAATAATGCATAAGATAATTATGATATTTTATTATTTTTTAAATGTTATGTCACGCCTAAAAATGTTATATATTTTAATTATATAATGTAAAAATATGATGAGTTGAATTATATACATATTATTGATGATTGAATTACAACAATAAGACATAACACGATAACATGTGTTACTATTGTAATTGTTGATTGACAAACAATTATATGTGTATGAGAGTACATTGTTTCCAAAAGCATGACATTTTCTCTTTATAGGGTTTATATGGTTAAAAGTAGATATTTATGTGTAAATAGAAAACTCATATTAAATACAAGGGAATAAGAGAATTATTATTTCTTTGTTATTCTAGAGGAAAGAAAACATATTCTATATTTTTTACATTATTTGTAATAAACAAAGAATCAAATCTTCAAACATGGTTCAAGAAAGTTTTCGAGTTAATTTTTTAATTATATAGGATGAATAACCCATCATGAATAAATTATTATTTCAAACATTTGATTGAACTTAAATATATTATGAAAATTCAAAATTGAGTCAATAATGAAATATCAATCGTTGGTAAAAATATTATTTTGAAAGGTGATTCAAACTTTTCGTATTTCAAATTAAAATAAATATATTTAAAAATAATATATTAAAATATTTAATAAAAATATTAATTTTAATAAAAATAATCATAATATTATATAAAAGTTAAATTTGATCTAAATTTAGAGCGCATGAAATTGAAAAGTTTTAAAAAATTTTGTAACTAAAATCAAATCAAATTAACATACAAGAGAATCAAACTGAAATTCATAAAATAATTTGACATATGTCACAATAAATTGACACGTGGCACACTATAGATATAACACATGACATAACTATGTTTTAAAAAAAATAAAACTTTTAAAAAAAATTTTAAAAAATAAAAAAACTTTAAAAAAATGAGAAGTGTGCACCTACTTAATGGTGTTACTTAAATGTAGACCTAATTGAGACTAATAAAAATAGGAAGATTAAATTGAAATTTTGGTATAAAAACGAGAACTAACTGAGAGTATTTATGATGTAGTGAATCAATTCATGAATAATAAATTACTTACTGTGTATTTAGTTATGGGGCAAAATGATATAGAATTTGTTAGAATTGATTTTCTAACACATAATCAATATGTGTTTGGTTTCCAAAACCAATTAAAGAGTAAAAAAAGTAAAAAAATTCACATTAATTAGTTACTTCTGTCCTAGAATCAATTATTTAACATTGAACCAAACACACACTTAACACGTTTACAAATTTTAAACTTTTCACAAAATTGGAATTTAAACACTACAAAAGCCGATTAAATTGCAAGACATATCAAAGAAATTATTTATTAAAATTTTAACATTGGAAATAAAAATATAAATAAATAACTTAAATCATATAAACTTAATAATTTTTTTATTTAATTTCATAAAGAATAACTATATTTTAATTATGCTTTTACAAATACTAGTTGGATCAAGGAAGGAGAAAGTAGATAAAAATGGCCCTCACCCCTTCTGAGAAAAACAAAAAGCTGCCATGGACAACGCAGCGAACGTCAGAGCTTCTTTGAGATGGAAAATTCTTCGCCGCGCGCTTCTCTCACGCTCCTCTCCGCCAGACTCAGGTAATCTCATTTTCGCAGGTATCCAATTTCAACCTTTTCGTTGCCAAAATGCTTCTTTTACTAATCGAAATTTTCGTTTTCTTTGCAGAAGAACAATCTCAAATTATTATTAAGCGCATTTCGAGAAGGACCAGCCATGGATTCAACTTGATACCCTCGCATGTAATCGACGACGAACGTGACTCGAACAAACGCGACGGTTCTTCCACCAGAGATGCTCGCGTTTGTTACACTTTACTCATCCCTGACGCTCCTCAACTCTTTCTGACGTTAGTTTGCTATTTTCCTTTTCCATTTTGGTTTTCAATCTCGTGTTCATGTTCCGATTGGGAAAATTTTCTGTTTTTTTACTTAAAAACTATAATGTTTAGCAAAAGAAACTGAAGTAAATGACAATTGTACGTTTCGTCAATTTTCGGCAGTTTCCGCTAATCAGAATGCTTGTTTTCCATGCATTGCTTCAGAACCAATAGGTTAGCCATTAGGAAAAAATAGTTTTTAGTAAGTTATGTGGAAACGGATCTACTTTGAACTGAACTGATTTTGGTTTTCCTATCACCGTACCTTACATGAGAAATGTTATCGAGACGTCTACTATAGGCTGAAATTGGTTGGAAATCAGGAAATATTGTGGGAACCACTCCTTATTTAGTGCGCTTAACTCATGATTTTGTCTTTAATAAAAGAAAAAAGTGTTTGAAGGAGTGTGTAGAAAGTGTTTGCTAACTTACATCTAGTATTAGAAGTAAATGACAATCTCATTTCATGTGGATTTACGGCTTCAACAACTTAGTCGCCTTTGATGATTGTGTTTGCATGATTATGTATTTGTATTTTGTTTATGCAGACAAAGAGTGGACAGCCGTGCTGACCTTGGTGATTTTGAAATATGCAACAGATACAACATTGACAATACTGGGCTTGTTTGTAAGTTTCTTTTATCATTCTCCTTACAACTCACAAGCTGTGCTTCTCAGATTTGAGAGATCGATGATATTTGTTTGTATAAAATATTTTCATTTATGTCAACTGAGATTTTGTGAATAACTCACAATCTTCTGTTGCCAGTGCTGAGAGCAATGTTTTGAATTCATGTTGTAGTTGCAATTTTGTTACAATTGTGACATTGTAGAAAATTGTGGACAAATGTGTCGGCATTTGCAGACGCAGAGACTGCAAAATAGTCGCAACCTGTTTTTTATAACATTGACTAGACGTGTAAGGTTTGATAACACATTTCAGAATAAAGTGAAACATGAGTCACAAGCTCATTGTCAAAGTTTTGTATATTCTATATTGAAGGGAAGTTTTTCTTTTATGACATGAATCAATTTAATTTGGTACTAAAATTTGGTTGAAGGCTTAGAGCATAATATTGTAATTTTAAATAGGTCCCTTTGTCTTGGTAGCTGAGTTGGGAAGATTGGGTGATCAGCTTGCATTTGGTTAGCACGTGATCTTTTTCACCAATGTTCTTTTTTTCTGGTTTGGGGGAAGGGTGGATATCCTATTAGTTACTCATCAAACAGAACTTTGGATATAGTCATGTAGATAAGTTGATTTTTCATTGCATTCATTGGAGGAATGCTAGGACTATGGGAAAGGAGTTAGTTATGACAGTTAAGATACCGATTAGTTTAGTTAAGCAGTTCATGAGTTAACTAAATAGGAGGATATAAGGGGAAATGAGTACTCATTGTCATTTATCAATTGTTCATTTTCTTTGTTAAAGCAAAATCCTTGGAGAGTTTCTCTTCTATTCATGTTCTTTTCATCCTCTTTTATAAAGAACTTCATTTTCTTTCTCATTTCAATTCTTGGTTCCTAACATGAAGCATTATAATTTTCCCAAATGTTTTGATGTAAAAATAATGCCTTTTTTTTAAGTACAGCCTTGGTAAAATACTTTCAGGTGTAAGACTGCATATGTTTATCCATCCTAAACCTTACTAGGTGGGAGCCATGTGCACTGTGTCACCCTTTTTATTAGAAGATATTGACATGATTTTCAATATCTTCAAAATATTGATTCTGTATATTTTCTTTTCACATGCTTATTTATAAATTCGTGTTGTCTTTTGCAGGTAATTGGCCTTCGGAAGATGTTCTTGCTCACTATTGCTTGTCACATGCAGATATATTCAGGTTTGAAAACTGCATAATTTTCTTGAAGATTTCATTTTGTATTTCTTAGCATATTTTAACTGTTATTTCTGCTACTTTTTGCTGGAATAATTTTTTTTGTCATTTGGTATGCATTTAAATTCTTGAAAACTGCGTAATTTTTCCTGAAGATTTCAATGTGTACTGCGTAACACATTTTAACTGTTATTTTTGTTACTTTTTGCTGGTATAATTTTTTTTTTTGTCATTTGGTATGCATTTAAATTCTTTTAGGTCTAAAAAGGTTATTGAGCTTGGTTCTGGCTATGGCTTGGCTGGATTTGTTATTGCAGCTGCTACAGGGGCATCCGAGGTTGTAATCACAGATGGAAATCCACAAGTAGTTGATTGTATCCTTTTGGTATAGTTTTGTAGGAGAATTAATTGTATTATTTCAGAGTTCAATATCTTTGCCAAAAATAGATGTGAAGAATGGTTTCATAGTGCCTTTTGGCTACTAATTTAAACAAATTTCCTCTTTCCTTTTAAACTTTTCTTCATAAACTAAGGGTCAGATGTCTTCTATATGTAAATTGAATTTGATAATACCTTTGATGCAATCATTAGTTGACTCGTTTCTTCCCTAAACCTTGTTTTAATTCATTTTGTAAGGGTTTATTGACTGCATTGTGATGTCTTCCTTTATCATGGTAAGAGGTATTAATGCTGTACCAGAGAGTGGGAGTTGACTAATTAGGTGACTTTGGTTGCAATTTTTTGATATTTTGTTGTGCTCTTCCTACTCATGACAATGGAAGTAATTAGATATTGTAAAAGCAAAGCTAGTATGTCACAACCTGGACAGGTTGGAAAAGTGATAGAAAACTTGGTGAGAGTTTCCTCATTCCTGCTGTTAATTGCTATCTTAATTTTTTTCTTAGCCAAAAGTTTGTTTTATACTAAGAGTAGTGATTAGCTTCTCGTTTCCTTTTGATTAGGGATGAGGAACTCTTTTCTAGGATGGGTACAAACAGATGTTTTTCTTTGCTGTAGAAAACAACATTTTGGATTTTAGTAATAATGACTATGACTTTATAGTATAATAACTATTAAATGGCTCATTTGAATGCTGACCCATGGTTCTTTTTGCCCAAGAAGTTGTGAGAAGTGTTCCAATAGATGGAAGAATAGAAGTGGAAGTAAGTATAAGAAGAGGAAAGATGTGCCAGGGATGAAGGAAGTCAAGGAACTTATTTATTCAATGCAGCATCTGTTCATAGATGAAAGGCTGCAAGAGGTAGAGAAGACCTGGGAACACGATAGAACATTAGGGATGGGAAGTGCAAAACGCACAACCTTCTAAAGACAGAAGCAATGAAGTAAACAAAATAGAAATGGCTAGTGTTTTGCCAGTTCGATTACTTTGTTAGTTTTTAACTATTTAATTCTACAATTTGAAGTTTATGCATAGTAATAGTTGAAAATATGAAATATTATTAACTATTGATTAGTGTAGTGTTTTCACCTTTTTATAGAGGATAATTACATCAGATGAAAAAAGGAAACTTATCCTGAAAAGGAAAGAAGTATAACAGTAATAAATTACCTAAATATAAGCTGAACTAAAATGGTAACAGAGTAATCATACTGAAAATAGTATGATTACAAGCTGTATAGGGAAACACATTAACTGCACAATCAAACCTATTAGCATTACTATTTCAGAGGATCAAATATAGATTTTATCCTCTTTTGACATCCTGTCAATACTCCCCCTGAAGCTGGCTTGAAGCTATCCTCCATGCACAACTGGTTATATTCTTAGGGTATTTCTTGGGTAATACTTTGGTTAAGATATCTATTGATTGTTCTGCAGTGGGAACATAACTAATACAAATTTGTCCCTTTTCTATCATGTAGGACTGGGTTGTGCGTAATAACGGCACTCATGGAGAATTGGAAACCTTCAATTCTTGTTGAACTTTTTCCACCCACAACTCCTCAAAATCCACATCTCTAAACTCCGCTTTTGCATTGTTTCTTGCTACAACACTTTGCTTCAATTCTCTAGCTGTGGAATAGCACAACAAATCTGCAATACTTATTACCCACAACCTAGTCCTACATGATAGGACCACACATGTCATCAACATGGAGTTTTCAGCATCCTAGATGGGATACTGAGATCATTATTGTTGAGCATGGGTCGCTCACTAGTGAGGTATCCAAGCTTTCATGATTGTACATTTCACAGATTGGGATTGATAGGTTCACGAAAACAGAGACAATAATAACACTCAGAGATGAATAAAAGTAGGCAAGGATTTTATTAGAAGCTGAATTTCTAAAGAAAACGAAAGAGGATACACTGAGGGAGACAATCCAATTGCCTTCCCAGCCCAACCCAAGTTCCTCACCAAAAAAATTCCCCCCTTCACGTATGGCTCCCCAACACAATAAGAAGGTCTGACACTCTCAGACCTTGCCTCCTATTCACTTTTTCACTCTCTGTGAGCAAGGCAGAACCGTTGCACTGAATCATTGGAAATATCTCGTGGTCCCCACGTTATGGGTTTCCACTTCCTTCTCTTGTAGACATTTTGTATATGCCTATTATGGCCCTCGATATTCTCATCTTTATCAGGGATCATTGGAGATAGTTCTACCAATTAAGCCGAAAGGAGGTGATTGGAAAAGAATGACTATTTCCAAAAGGGACCCTTTGCTTCATTTTGGAGGCTGTGGATTTTGATCATTGCTGATGGCTGAGGTCATGGCTGGAAATCAGAGGTGCAAAGGTCGTGCTTTGATACCAAAGTTGAAAATAGGAAATATTATTGACAATTAATATGTGTTGGGTTTCAACCTTTTTTATAAAGGAGAATTACATCAAGTAAAAGAAAGAAACTAAATCCTAGGAAAGAAAATATGCTTAATGAATTACCTAAAAGTAAGCTAAACAAAAATGGTATTAGAGTGACCATACAAAAAATAGTATAATCACTAGCTATATAGGGAAACAAATTATCTACCAATCAATCTTTATTAATAGAAATATTTCAGTGGATCAAATAGATTTAGTTCTCCTTTGTTCTCCGGTCCACACAATCAAACCCTAAATGAATTTTGATATGAATCAATGAACTGACTTATCGTATTATCTTGTACTGTTTAGGAAAAGTTCCTTGCCACATACCTAATCATACCACAAACCATGTAACACGGATAAAAATCTGAAATTCAGAACTGACGCACACACAATCTTATGTACTATTGTGGTCAACTCACAGCTCATGCACACTTAACGTATAATTCAGGTTTTTAAAATTATACTATGTTTGGGAAATTTAGAGTGCAAGAAATTGCCGAAATATATATAATGAAACTGATAACCATTTTAAGTGACTTCAAATTGGATGTTGTTGAATCAAGCGCTTTACCAATATTTCAAAAGCTATAGTTTACTTGACTTCTGTCATAAGATAATTGATGTCACTTATAATAATCTCTCCCTCAACAATTGTTCTATTGGGAATTGGACTTGTGGTCTTAGCTCTAATAATAATTGTTGGATTGAGCACTTACCACTTGGTCAAAAATTATAGTTGATAGTCAAAATGTGTGTAACTCTTTTTACTTAAGAGAGTAGCAATCCAAGTGCTTGTGACTTGGTCTACTTGACCTCTATCACAAGACAATTGATGTCACCTGCAACATATGTTTGCAAGCTCTATTCCTTTGTAGTGAGTATTTGAATGCATTGTTATACTGTCTCATCATGCATCAACCAAAGATTGAAAACTACTTGTGGGATTGTGTCATTGCATTTAAGGATTTTTTTTCAATATCTTGTTCTATAGAGAGATGCATGAAGGAAGAAGCTTGATTACACTCTAGGATTATGCATTCAGGGGAATGGTTGATAACAGTCTACTGTTATACTTCTAGGAGAGCTAGGTCTGGTGCTATAGTTAACATGATCAAAATGATCAGTCCTTCAAGGAGATTGGCCCTCCAGGGGGGAGGTATTTAAAAAGTGGTTAAGCTGGTTATTCATGTATATGATATTTTGGCACATTGCACTTAAGGATCAATAAATAAATGCAGCAGTGAAACCATTTATTGGCCCTGTTTTGATAAAATTTTCAATAATTAGTTGTAGGAAAAGAAAGTAAGAAGATAAAACACTTGTAAGAAAGTCAGTTAAATGACGTATGTTTATTCAACAAGTTAAAATTAACTCATATTTAAACTTTTATTGAGACTTTCTGTTAATTTCTCCTAAAGGTCATTTTAAATCATGTATATGTTAATTTTAATTTGTTAGAGAAACTTAATTCATTTACTATCTTATTTTCTTCTCTCTTTTAAGACCCTATGAAGTTCCAACAACTATCAACGTATAGATTTTTTTCTCAAAGAACCAATGAAGTCTATCGCTTCTACTTCTTGTTATGTTTCAGCGTCCTTTACTTCTTTTCGGGTTGAACACTGATTGTTTAACGTTTCCCACTTTGTACTAAATGTGATGTTTTTTCATAGTAATCAGCACAATATCTAATGCTCTTTCTCTAATTAAATATGCATGCGGCAATATCCGTTTTAGAATGTAATTGATATATTTTCTAGTTGAATAGCATTGCTCTTCCATGACCATCAGATACTCAGCGTAATATTGAAGCCAACTCTGGAGCATTTGGGGATACAGTTGTGAAGTCTATGACTCTTCACTGGAATCAGGAGGATATTACTAATTTAGCGGACACGTTTGATATCATCATTGCGAGTGATTGGTAAGATATTTGATATTTGGACTGCTTCATACTAGATTTGAATGAATTTTCCATCCTTAGATGAAAACATTATACCCGGTTCTTGTGACTGCTTATTGGAAACTGTCATTTCATGTCAATAGCATTTTTCTTAACCTATATAATTTGGATAAAGATCAGAGTCGGACAAAGGATTCAGCGTGAGGTAGTAGTCATAAGACACAATCTCTTATTTATTTGGTTGAAGCTTTTATTTATATATATAATAATCCAATTTTTGCATTCATGTATGTCAGTTGGAAAATGCTGTTACTTTTCTTTGTTTTCTTTTGCTAGCTTTTTATCATTTTCAATTTTTAAAGTTGAATATATGTTTAGATATCTATATTTATTCTTCAAGTGGGGGCAAAAGACAGTTATGTCTTGTACGAAATGCATCAGCAGATTCACATGCATGCAGCTTGACTCGCCTTTTCTTTTGGTCTGTATATGCTAGTGTTATCTTTATATTACGACATTGATTGTGTCACTTTGACAGCACTTTCTTTAAGGATTTCCACAGAGACCTTGCTCGTATTGTCAAACATTTATTATCAAAAGCAGGATCTTCTGAGGCCATATTTTTAAGTCCAAAAAGAGGCAACTCGTTGGACCTGTTCTTGGAGGTGGCCAAGGAAAATGGCTTACGTTTCAGTGTAACGGAGAACTATGACCAAGAAGTCTGGAAACGTCATGAGGGATTCTTGAGTGAAGACAGGGACTCTTGGCCCAGTTATGAGAAAGGTCACAGCTATCCACTCTTAATCAGAATTACCCTTTGAGCTTTCTTTCTTTTACGTATTCTCCTGGGGCCTCTTTCTGTTGTTGGTTGACTCTTAGACAATGTTCAAACCAATTCTGAGACAGGAATTGTCCTGATTCAGACACTAACCGGATTGCATGCTTTCATTGCGTAATACACTATTTTGTTGGTTGGGTCACATCTTCCGTAGTCAGCACTATTCTCATCCACGAAGGCTCAGATGAATTTGTATAGTGTGATTCAGCTCTAAAGTGCAGATTAGATTTTCGGTCCTTAAAGTATCCAAGATAGTTAATCCTTTTATTTTTGGGCTAATCCGCCAAGTCATTGCAACTAAAAGATAAAAAAAAAAGTAATTGAAAGTTCTGCGCCTGATAGATAATAGCGTGTCGGTAATAGTAGTGATTAAAATGTTTGCTCGACTGTGTCCCATTATTGATTAAAAAATGAGAGGTTAGATGAATCATGTGTGGGTTTGTTATGGTTTTATTATCTGTAATGGTATCTAGGATTTGCTATTGGTTTCTGCATGTGACTTTTGACAGAAAAAAAAAGCTTCCTTATCTTGGTTGAAGCATCACAGATGCAAGTGTAAAGCTTTAAGATGAGCAGTCCATTTGAGTGAAGAAAGCAACTCCACCAGTTGAATGAAGCTGCACTGTGTCAAAAGGTAGCAATTGGTTCAATTAAACTACAATTTAATCTAACAAGTGGATTCGAGGTTACTTTTCTCTTCTAACAGTAATGGGATATGCTTTGTCTTTGTAGTGAGATTTGTGTATGTACACCACAGGGATTCTTAGCCATTACGGAAACAACAATTAGTATTAATTCCCATTTATTGCGTTCTCGATTGGACTTGACTGAATGTCCCTTCTCAATTTCCTACTGCTTCTTAAAAAGGAATGATCTTGTACAAAAAACAAAGGGTGGGACTAGAGACAACCTCAAGACAGTTTCAGAGTCGGTTAGAATGGTTTATGGTAGATAAGTCCTATATTTAATCAGGTTTTTTTTAGTTCCTGTAAAACAAGGATGTTTCAATTTTCATTTTTAAAAGATAAAATAAAAATAAATTATTGTCCCTTTTATTTCTAAAATGAGATATTCTTTACCTTTCATAAAGTTAAGTAATCATTCCAAAAAAATGCAGTTACAAGAATAAAAGTCGTTTTCTTTTAAAAATTTGTTAAAATCTATGAAATATGTTTCAAGTCTCTTAGAGGTTTGGATATATCTTTGTTCAACACATTCCTTGATATGCAAGACTAAGTGGGCACATGTTGATGACCCGGTAACATGTAGAACATTGATAATCAGACAACCTAAGAATAGGATTAGGTTGTTTAAGAAATTTTACATCCCACTTTTAAAGTTACACATTACATACAAACCTCCATAAACACTTAAACAGATATCCTCTATACATATTTGTAACCATACCAGTATTTTGTAAATTAATATTTTGGTTGAATTTTAACAATGTGGTAAAATTGAAATTACGTGAAAGTTTTAGGGCGAAATGATTGAATGAGTGTGATACTTGTACTCTTAAGAAATTTATCCTAAAAATGTATTTAAGTTATAAAATATCTTAATTGTATATATTATTAGATTACTAGATTTTGTTCCGATGACATTATAAAGACTTTGTTTAATAATATATATATATATATATATATATATATATATATATATATATATATATATATATATATATATGTATGTATGTATGTATGTATTCATTATTTTAAAAATGCTTTAAAATCTTAATCCAATAAAGCCCAACAATTTAGTTATTAGCATATATCAAGATTCTAGAACTTATGTTTTTTTCAAGAGTTATAACTTTAGGTTATGTTCTTTGAGAGGTTATGCATAATAAAGAGAGAGGGTTGTTCACACTATCTTTCGGTGTACAACTAAATATTTAAGAAAAAGTTGAAATTGGAAAGGAAACCAACAAAAAGAAATGGACTTTAATTGTCCTCTTATTTCTGGCCTAAAAGCCTACCTATAAAAGTGTGTTTATTTCTTAACTTTGTACTATATTGAGCATCATCTTTTACACAAACCCCACATTCATAAAAAAATCAATGGAACTTATACATGCAAACCCCAACTTCTTCATCACTGGAATGGTAATTTTTTTTTTTCAAAAAGAGAAGTTAACTACAAACTACATTCATGTCTGAAATTGCATATTTGTTTCCTTTCTAGATATATAACTACATTTATGTCTGAAATGTTCCCACATAGAACATAGAAAGCACTCCAAGCTAAAGCATTTCTCCATCATCTTTCATCTCATGCACATTTCACCAATAGAATGCCAAAGAATAAAAAGTTTTGGGATGTGTTGATTAGGCAAATTTGTTAAAGTAAGACATATAATGTACAAAAAAAAAAAAG
>Ga0209589_1009044_pt1 | contig 15268 bp, 6 predicted proteins | sample CowpeawhiteBW_FD_187525 | JGI IMG/M metagenome (GOLD analysis project Ga0209589, IMG submission 187525) | Root nodule microbial communities of legume samples collected from California USA - Cow pea white BW (SPAdes) (version 2) | ecosystem: Host-associated > Plants > Roots > Nodule | place: USA... | reverse complement strand
ATATATAAATATATATATATATATATATATATATATATATATATATATATATATATATATATATATATATATATATATATATGAGAGTATAATATGTGTTAGATATAATTAATTAGTGACTAATTTAGACATTCTTTTGATAGTTTAAACCTTGATAGTTAAGGTTAGAGACCAATTCACAAAGCAATTATAAAATTTTATTCATAATAGTATAATAGAGACTATTTTAAATACCAATAACTTTTAGTTTATAAATTTGTGTCTAAAATCCGTCATTATAGTAACTAATTATTTTTTGTCTCCAAAATTAATTACTACTTAGGTTTTTTCTTGTAGTGCGTGGTATATTAGATTTTAAAGTTTTAATTTAGTATTTTATATTTTAAAAATATTTACTATATATTTTTAATATAATCGTTAAATAGGTTAAAATAATTCTAGTGTGTCTACTAATCTAATTTATGGATAAAAAATTACTAAAATATGTTTTTAGAAATATAAAATATTTAATTGAAACTTTTAAAACTTTATCAATAAAAAAAAATCTCAATTAGTTCTATTAACGTGGAAATTTAATGTATAAAAACACTAAAACATTAAAAAAAGACTAAAGTATTAATCTAATACTCGTAGAATAATTTATTAAGTTATGTAAACAAATTGTACAAGTTATTCTTCTTTCTCTAAACCTTTTAAGTTGTCACTACTAAATTATCTTATAATATTTTTAAATATTTTTTTGTATTTCTTCATTATTGACAGAATAAAATCAATTTCCTAGCCTAAATTGATAAAAATATAACTGCAAAATAACAACTAATAAAAATTATACAAAAAAAAAAAGAGTAACCGCAACTTTAAAGGAAGATGACTTTAAAGCAATGTTCGTATGAGCGAATTACACTGCTGAAGCAGATTTGAGAGAGCGGATGTTGGGGGATGGTTGGATTAATCCATCCCCTCAAAACTGTGAAGATAGTGCATATATATGGTTTGGCCAAATGACGAAACTACCCTTGCTCTCGTTTCCAAAGCACTTGCCTTGCATCTGCCAACTTCCTTCCTCTGCCGAGATTCCTGACCAATATTCCCTAGTCAACTAAGCAAGATTCCATTGCATTGTTTATTTTTGAAGAAAAGGTGGTCCGACTTGCAGTGGTGTTTTGAGAGGTGAGTTATGGTTTGCGTGTAGGAAATCATCCGTGCTTTTCATATTCATTGATAAGGAATATATACAAATTACAAGTTATAATTTAGGCTGCTATTATAATTGACAGGCTATAATTTAGGCTAACTAATGTTGCAGAATATACTCAAAATAATAACAAATTATTTGGCATAATAATATCTATTACACCCCTGCAGTTGAAGCGGGAGGTTGACATACGCTTAGAATGTTCCGAAAATCATCAAAGAGTATGCGTGGAAGGCCTTTAGTGAAGATATCAGCAATTTGATAGCGGGATAGAACATGAAGGACATGGACTTCACCACGGGTTACTTTTTCACGGACAAAGTGAATGTCCATCTCAATGTGTTTTGTGCGGTGATGTTGGACATGATTACCTGATAGATAAATGACACTCACATTATCACAGTATACCATTGTAGCTTTGTGAATTGGGAAATGAAGCTCAATAAAGAGGTTCCTAATACAACAAGATTCAGAAACAACATTATCAACTCCTCTATATTCGGCCTCGACACTAGAGCAAGATAGAGTAGGTTGTCGTTTAGACGACCATGAAATCAAGTTATCACCGATGAAAACACAATATCCGGAGGTAGAGCGTCTAGTATCGGAACAACCACCCGAATTTGCATCTGTGTAAGAGAGGAGCGTGGTAATTGTTGATTTATACAAATGCAGGCCAAATTCAATAATACCTTTAAGGTAACGTAATATACGTTTGAGAGCATTCATGTGCTCCTCCTTGGGATCATGCATATGAAGACAAATTTGTTGCACTGCATAAGAAATGTCAGGCCTTGTGAGAGTAAGATATTGCAATGTGCCTACAAGACGTCTATAGTTAGTAGGATCCGCATAGGGAATGCCATTACATGCACCAAGTTTGGGCTTCGTATCAACCGGTGTGGGACAAGGTTTGCAATTACTCATCTCTTCTCTTTCAAGAATTTGTTCTGCATACTTTTGTTGTGAAAGAAACATATCGGCTGCATTACGGTTAACTGCAATCCCCAAAAAATAACTAGGTGGACCAAGATCCTTCATAGCGAACTCAGTACTCAAGGATGACATAACTGATTTTCGAAGAGAATGAGAGGAGGCGATCAGGATAATATCATCAACATACATCAAAATATATGCAATATCAGAGTCCTTATGATAGATGAATAATGAATGATCATATTTTCTATGATTGAAATCGAGCATGGTCACATAATCTGCAAACCGTTGGTACCAGGCACGAGGGGCTTACTTGAGGCCACAGAGTGATTTCTTTAACAAGCAAACATATATTCAAGATGAGAGGAATCTTTAAAACCCATAGGATGATGCATATAAACTGTTTCATTGAGATTGCCATGTAAAAAAGCATTTTTTACATCCAATTGATGAATAGGACATGATTGTGATAAAGCAATGCTCAAAACGCTTTGAATAGTCATTGGCTTCACTACGGGGCTGAATGTTTCATCACAATCTACTCCTTCCATTTGTGACCTGCCATCACCTACAAGACGGGCTTTATGCCGCTCAAAAGAACCATCAAAGTTGTGTTTGTGTCGAAAAATCCACATAGACCGAATTATATTCACATCAAGGGGACGGGGTACTAACTCCCATGTTTTATTTTTAATTAGAGCATTATATTCATCAGTCATGGCATATATTGGTCATGAAGAGCACTTACTGAATTTTTAGGCAAAGGTAAAATAGAGGTGGAGGTCAAAGCACTCAAATTATAGGTATATTTGGGGTTTGGTTTAAGAATGTCGTGTTGACTACGAGTGGTAATATGGTGAGACCTGGGATTATTTAAGATAGGCTAATGGGTGGATGCCCGAGAAGAGGAAGAGGCAATGGGTGAGTTTGAAGGAGACATTGGTCGAGAGCTTAGGCTTGGATATGTGATGGGTGCCATAACAGAAAGAGGGGGTTGTAGTGTTGGAGTTGGTGGGACAGGTGTGCATAAGTGAGGAATGAAGTGTGGAGTCGTCACTTAAAGGGTCATACACAGTTGGAGATGGATCATGTATTTTTGAGAAAGGAAATTGTGTCTCATCAAAAAGTACATGTCGAGAAATAATTATCTTTTTACTTGAAAGATCAAAACACTTGTAACTGCGATGGTTTGATGGGTAGCCTAGAAATGCACAAGGGGTGGACCGAGCTTGTAACTTATGAATTGGGGCGGGAAATAGAGGGTAACAAAGGCAACCAAAGACACGAAGATGGGAATAGAGGGGATTTTTCTAATAGAGGATTTGCGTTAGGGAATGATATCCTAGAACTTTGGTTGGGAGAATGTTTAGGAGATACGTGGCCATTGAAAGGGCATGGTGCCAAAAAGAAGGTGGCATGGATGAGTGTGCTAATAAGGTTCGAACAATGTTGTTAATTGATTTAATTGTCCGTTCAACTTTGCCATTTTGAGAAGAGGTGTGAGGGCAAGAAAACCGAAATTGCATTCCATTTTGGCGACAAAAATTTTGAAATGGACTATTATCAAATTCCCTTCCATTATCACATTGGAAATTCTTGATATCTCTTTCAAATTGGGTTTTAATAAGAGTTTTAAAGGATTGAAAAATGGAAAAAACTTTTGATTTTTTAGAAATAGGAAAAGTCCATAAGAATTTGCTAAAGTCGTCAAGAAACATTACATAGTATCGATGGCCAGAAGAGCTAGATATAGGGGAAGTCCAAATATCACTACGACTAATGTCAAATGGTAATTCAGTAAATGAACAAGAGGCATGAAACGACAATTGCACATGTTTACCAAGAGGACAAGATGTGCAAAAACTGTGACTGCTTTTATTACAATTAATAAAATTTTGACGACGAAGAAAACTAGTAGCTCCTGGATGGCCTAAACGATTGTGCCACAAATTGGGAGACAAAGCAGTAAAGGCAGAAGGAAATATTGGTGGAGATATGGCCTGATTTTTGGGAAGGATGGGGTAGAGATCCCGTGAATTGTTACACCTTATTATATGGTTCCCCGTTCGCAAATCCTTCACAAAAAATCCAAAAGGATCAAACTCAACAGAAACAAAATTGTCACTGTAAATTTTTGAATAGATACAAGGTTCTTAATGAGTTTTGATGCATGCAACACATTGTTTAAGTGTAAAGGAGGGTTGGGTGGGGATAGTGTAGTGCTTCCATGACCATAAATAGGAATTTAATGACCATTACCAACAACAATATTATGATTTTTGCTCGAATAAAAATAAGAGGAGAGTGTACCTTGATCCGTTGTCATATGAGAGGTAGCACCAGTGTCCATGTACCAATTCTCATCCGGTGGAGAGAGGGTAAGGGTATGCATAGCCGCATTAATGTCTGTAGGTGTGTTCGCAACAAGAAGTGGTGCTAGTGATGTATTGTATGCTTGTTGTGGTGGTCGTTGTTCAAGAATACCAGTTTGACGTGGAGGTCGAGGTTGCCATGAAGTTGTTGGATAAGAACAAGGAGGATGGGCCCATCCATCCCAATGATTAAAGAAGGGATGAGGATATGGTGGGTAGGCTTGGTATTGCGGATGCTGGTGTGCTGCACCACCTCGTCCAACACTTGCACCTCCGTCACCGCTGCGTCCGCCTCTACCACCGCGATTGTTGTTGCCTCGGCCTCGAGTAGGTCGCTTACCTCGATTTGTATTATGACGTCCTAGTGAAGGAGTATTGTGAGTGGTATATGGTTGTGACTGTGAGGAGGATCCATCATCCACGGTTAAAAGGACAGTGGAACTAGATGCACGAGCTGCTCGCTCCTGAATCATGGTTTCTTCCAACTTCAATCGAGAGCATGTGATAGCAAAACTGGGCAAGTTATCCTTTTGTTGCATAACCGTGACAAAACCAGCATAGGCTTCGTTTAAGCCAGCAAGCAAGCGGAGTACTAAACGTTGATCTGAAACAAGAGCCACAACATTGGATAATTGGTCAGCAGGAGATTTGAGTCGATTGTAATAGGCGGAGGTCGTTGAGAAATCTGCCAAACTCGTGTTTGTGAACTGAGTTTCAAGATAGACTACCCTAGAGTTTTTGTTATCTTAAAATAAGTTAGTGACACGCTGCCAAGCATTTTCGACAGAGTCATCAGCCACAAGTATCGATGTGAGAATATCAGGAGAAATAGTGGCATAAATCCACTAGAGTATAGTAGCATCAAGGTGTGTCCATAGTGAGAGATCAGCAGCCTTGGTTCTTTGGTACTCTGCTATGGCTATTTCATTCGTGGGGGGATGATTTGTTCAAGCACCGAATGAATTTTGGCTTGAACCTTAAATAAGGTTGCCCATGAGTGATATTGGCTCGTTTCCATGTCCAAGGTAATAGGAATAAGATGCTTCACGTTGGTGACAAAGAGGGCAGAGTGATATTTGTAAGTTTTAGCCATTGATGGGCAGTAGTAGAAGGAAAAAAAAATTGGTTGAGAAGGAGAAAGGAAGTGACGGGTAGATTTATTAGGATTGGAGGAAGGTAACCTAATATGATACCATGTAGGAAATCATTCGTGCTGTTCATATTCATTGATAAGGAATATATACAAATTACAAGCTATAATTTAGGTTGTTGTTATAATTGATAGGCTATAATTTAGGCTAACTAATGCTGCATAATATACTCAAAATAATAACAAATTATTTGGCATAATAATATCTATCACACCCCTGCAGTTGAAGCGGGAGGTTGAAGGGGTAGCAGTGGTTGCATGAGGTGGTGGCTAGGTGGTGGCTGTGCTTGGACGTGGTGGGGGTGGTGATATGCACCGGTTAGCTAACTGGTGTTGCTGCAATGTATTGAGTGATGACACCGGTTACGTAATTGGTGCCTTGTTTATAAAAGGAATGATACCAGTTACAACACTGGTGTCGTTGGGTTTTTTTTTTTTACCTTTTGTTTTGGTTTTTTGCAGGTGGAGGAGTTGATTGCAGTTGTCGGAGTTGCCGGAGGAGCTATGTATTTGTACTTGTGGTGAAGGAGGTCGCTTGAGCTGATGGTTTCTTCGCCGGAGTGAGTTATTCAATGTAAGCAGTGCTCATTTTATGCTACTGCTGGACACATTCAACTCTCATGGCTTTGCTGTTGCTACTGTTCTTCATGTTGCCACTCTCAATTTCTGCATCTGGGTCTGGAAGTAAGTTTATGCATTTGTGCTTGTTTTTTAGTTGCCATTTAGTTGTTGTTGATTAATTTATCTGGTCATGCCCCAAAATATATTAATGCCTACTTCTTCTTGGCCTTTGGTTTTTGTTTTCCCCTCATTACATCAGTTTCACCTAACATCTAACATAATCAGTTCTTTGTGCCATTGAAAGTGGCATTGGTTAATTCTTTATTGTTTATGATTTAATCATTTTTATTGTTTTCTCTATTGCACTTACAATTACTATTTTGAAATTCGAAGAGGAGAAGGGTAAGTGTCTCTTTCAATTTTATTTTTATTTTTGAATTAATTTTAATTATTTTTATGAATAAAATTAATTAATTTAGAAATTATTTTAACAATACCAATTCAAAAAATGCATCTCTTTTTACACAAGAGTATTATGGTAACTTAATAAATATATCTATTTTAACAATTAATTTTATCTATCACATCAATCAAATCTTTCACTAACTTTCATAAAACTTATCTTTTAATCCACTCACTTTACTCTTTAAATCCACTCAAAAAACACAAAAATCGATCAACCCAAATCTACACAAATTCATCTTCCCATTCTCCCCATATCCACTCCCCCATAGGAACAAAGCCTAAGGGTGTGTTCGGTTTGTAAGATAGATTTAAGGGAGAGTGTGAAGATGAATTTGTGTTAATTTGAGTAGATGAATATGTGTGTTTTTTTAAGGGAATTTAGAGGGTAAAAAGAGTGGATTTGTAGATGAATTTTGTAAAAGTTAGTGACTAATTTGATTGATGTAATAGATTAAAAAAGTTTTAATAGATAAAAATTTTAAAATTACTAAAATATCCTTGATGGTAAAAATAAAATTAAATGATAATTAGATGAATTAAAAATATTAAAATTTAACAATATAGTAATTATCATTAATTATTATATATATATATATATATATATATATATATATATATATATATATATATATATTATTTGCTTTTTAAAAACAAACATGGTCCAAAGGAAGTAAAACCATACTCTACAATGAATTTGGAAGACCCATTAATTTAATAAAAAGTGTACTTGGACTATCATGGATCGGTTCGAGTTGCCATGGATCGAATTCACTCTCACATTTCCTCATAGATTGGTTCCGCCCTCATGGGATCGGATCCCTCTTCATCTTATTCCATCAACCGCACACATGCTCATGAAGAAAACATATTTAATTTGAGGGTAAAAATGTATTTAAACAAGTATCCATCTCAAATTACCTCAACTTAATCAGGACTGCAAAATCAGTAGATTTCGCAAATCGTCACATTTTCTTACTCTCCAATCCACTTAAACAAACGCAAATATGACCTTTAATCCATAGTTGTCATTCTCTATGAATAATTACTTTCCTTCAAGTGAACAAAGCCTAAAAGTCTCTTACTAATACGGACTTGAAAATTGATTACAAACTTTTATATATTATCATTTATCACCCAACTTGGTACTCAAAGTAATTTTTTATTATTTTTTATTTTTTTAATATAAAATACTACTACTTTTCATATTAAATATTTTTTATTTTCTTACGGTTACTTTTAACTTTATAATGAAAGCTATTTGAATATGATTACAAAAACGTTCACTAAAATTTACATAATTTATGATCATTTTATGTATGATAAAATAGTTTCACACCCCGTACATATACATACTTTTGGTTAAAATATTTTTGATACCAATTTTCATCGAGTTTTGTCAAATCAGTCTCAATTTTGTTTTTATTCTCAAATAAACCTAGTTTTCATCAATTGTGTTTAATTTGATTTTTTTAACATTTTAAATAATTAACGATCATGAATAATGACAGTCACGTTTCACTTCCTAATATTTTTGTTTTTTGTTTTAATTTTTTTTAATTTTTTTAATGTATTTAGTATATTAAAATTTTTACAGGACCGTATAGACAGTTTATCCTCTTAATACTACAGAACATATATATTTTAATTTTATTTTCAAAATAATATTATCGTTTATGCATATTTTGAGAATTGAAGTGAATTTTCATTTAATTTAAGAATTTGAAATAAAATGATTTTGTTTTAATATCACAAAATAGCAATAATGGACTCATGAATTCACATTTTACTTAGTTCTATAAATGAAAAAAATAATTAAGGAGGCACATGTCAAAATGTTGAATTTGTTCAGATGAATATCTTGAAATAAATAACCTAAGTTTTATTAATGAAAATCATGCAAGTATATTATTATCATAATACATAGCAAAAAAATGTGTAAAAGAAATTGAATTTGAAAATTTTTATCCAACAAAAATCTGATATGATATGATCGCCGCCTGTAATTGTTCCAATAATCAATATCACCAAACGTATCATATAGAACTCTCACACACCCAAATGAAAATAATATGATAACTGAAACCCAAAAATCGAAACAAAATACAATCAAGCACCAGTCAACGAAATTTTATAAACATTAAGGCCATGTTATTCTGTGAGACTCAAACAGCGAAATTAAGCATCACTAACAACTAAAACACATATAAGTCATAATTTTAATGGAGTCAAATAGTGAGAATAAGGTTATTGAATTTATTCAACAACCACGATGATGTAGAGTTAGAGAATTAGACGATGACACCATGATAGAGACCACACAAGAACATTTTCACTTTCTGATTTGAACTACATTCTCATCAGGAAAATCATTTGAAAGCCTCCCATCCGTCAAGTAAATCTTTCTTTTAATTTGGATTTCGATAAGAAAAGAGAGGAAGTGGTTTGGTTCAATCTAACACTGCACTCTAACACAAATATACAATGTGCAAGACCAACTATGATTACCAAATCTAACACAAGGTTGATGAAAGGTGTTGATAAAATGTGGCTGAATACTTGAAGAAATAAACCATCTAATTCAGACTTCAACACTGCAGCTGTCGTTCAAGTAAATAACACCAGAAATTCCCTATCCTCTTTTAAGCTATAGGAAGTAATGCATTATGATAATGACGTTGACAATCATAAATTGGAAACACAAATCCACAATTCACAGCCCAAGAACAAAGAATACGAGCTCAAACTGAAAACCCACAAATCGAAAATCAATATACAACAAACGGTGAATCCCAAGAACAAAAGAATACGAAGCTTAAATTGAAAACTCACAGATCGATAATAAAAGAAAGAACAAACACTAAACTGGAAAACCAAGAAAGCACAAACGGAGTGAAGAAAAACCGACATTGGAAAGCTACCTTCCAGTCAATGGCATGGAAGAAACCCATGAAGTTATCATAAGCGGGGCTAAAGCCAAAACGAATATCTGAGGAGAACATCTGAACAAGATCTGCCATAAGCTCCATGTGCTCCTCCATACCAGATTTTAGTTCCTCCATTCTTCTAACATTCTAAAGTTTTCTCTCACAAAACAATGCAGTACACAGATTCAACTTCTGTTTATACACCGCAAGAGATTTTCTTATGCCGGAACCTTCACTACGTCAGAAAAAATGAAATGATGTTTTTTTTTTCTTTCTCGAACCATTCTTTTTGGGCCTTTTATTGGATTGGGCTTTTGCTTCATACCCTTTTCCCGCACCTTCCATCTTTCTTAAATGACTAAAATAACCTTTTTAAGAAAAAATTTATTGCACAAACATCTCTCTACCCTACAAATTCTTTTGAATCATTAGTTTTTATTCAACTTAATATGGCTAAAATTTGTTCTGCATCATGGTAAAATTTTTAAAATTTTTAATTTATTTTTAAAATTCTAGTTATTTTTTGTCCTTTTAAAATTTAAACATACTTCTTTTAGATTCTTCTAAAATTTAATATTTGTTATGTTAGTGTTAAAATAAGAAAGATAGATATCGCGGATGAGACTCTTAATTAACATCAATTATAAGTTTTCTTCTCCAACATCATCACCAAAATTTATTCAAACAGAGAACAACATCAAACAGCTCTAACCAAAAGTTACACAAATACAAACACCATATGAAATCAGAACATGTATGCAACAACTAAAACAATCATATTTTTCAGCTTATTCCTTACATAACATTTTGTCCAAGTTTAGAAGCTCGAACTTTGCAAGAGGGATGTGTGGTCTTCAAGATGCTGAAAAATAACAAAACAAATGTGAATATCCCAAATGTATAAATGAATATTTATTTTAATTGATTAATTAATTTAGCTCAATGAATTACATTCTGTTTTACAGAAAATGGAATAACTTAATATTGACGAAATTGAAATTTCATAACAAATCTTAATAAAATATATATTTTTATTTTATCAAATTAAAAATGTTCTATTTTCCATGCTTTACAATTTTTTAGTATAGATGTATTATCCTTATAAATTAGCGATATCACATTTATTGTTTTTAAGAATTTAAAAGTAATACAAATATTTGCAGAACAAAAAATCAACGTTTGTAATTTTGTAATTATGAAAAAAAAAATTATCTTCAAATAACAAAAATATATTTATAATTTCAGAACACTTAGAAAATACTAGTTTTTAGATATATGAAAAATATATTTATAATTTATAAAAAAAAAACATTTTACCCAAAATTATTTTGTGAGGTAAAATGTACTATGTTTAGGCTTTCGTATGGACTGATCTTCATCTCAATATTAATTACACAAAAATAATTAGATTTTATGGGTTTTAAAAGATATTTGACATTAGAAACTATCTACAAAGTTGAAACTAATAAGATTTGGAGATCGAATATAATTTATGTGGATAACTTGACCACTTTAAAACATGTACCTATTCGGCCAAAAAATATATCTAAGAGCATGGCTTAACAAGAACATTTAATATTATTGGCCTAAAGTGATTAAATAATATTAAAAGATATATTTGTTGATTCAGTACTATATATTATCGGAATATATGATCAAATTTTGATAATTTGATTATATGATAATGATATCATTTTATGTCATATATGAACAAAATATATGGCTAATTTGATTAAATAGTATATTGATGTTATTTTCATGTTGATATATCGTTAGTACCATAAGTTTTTATTATCTTTTGTTTTATAACATATTTTATAGGACCCATAAATCATATAAATACACATGGTATATCCAGGGGTAGAGTCTCGTTCTCATACTCATCATATATATCCCAAAATTCATTTACTGACTTAGCATTAGAGATTCTTTTGTAAAGGATCTTCACCCTTTGGACAACGAGAGATTCAATTCCAACCACCAAGAGCATTCAAGCCACCGCTTAGATGTTGTCACCTGTTTAAAGGTCCATGCTACGGATCTTGATATGAGGACCTAGAAAATATTATTTTAGAATTGATAGTGGTTTCAAAATAGTGAAACTCAGTTATTTTAATACTAAAAGAATTTATATAAATAGGAAGTTTTATAAACGAGATTCATTATTTTAAAAAACATAATTTCTTTAGAAACCACTTTTCTAGAGTTCTCTAACTTCTCTCTAGGATTTCTCACCCTTCGTTCGTTTGATTCAAGATTCGAGGTCGTAACAATCTCTCTAGTTTTCTAGAGTTCTCTAACTTCTCTCTAGGATTTCTCACCCTTCGTTCGTCTGATTGAAGATTCAAAGTTGTAAGAGCGATCTTCACGGCGAGCTCTTCATTTTGGACTGATTTTTTTCTTCGACCGACTAAGTCGTTTATTTTTCCCTTTTTGTATGACCAATTTGTTTTCGTCTAACATATGAAATTTTCTTGCTTGCATGTGCTATTTGAATCATCAATATGACTCTTTGTTGATCAATGATCCTTATGGTATGTATTGATCATTTTTGTGATGTCTTTATGTGTAGATAGAACATCTTATGGAGTGGAAGGTGTTTTAGACAGTTAGAGTTGTTAAGGGTTGTTTTCACAAATGAAGGAAACTAATTATACTTTTTTTAAGTTAAACCTCTTGGTTAATTATATGTATCTATGTAGAATGTGATATGGACTTTGATTTAATCTGTTTTAGATGTGTGTTATTCATATCTATGTGATATATTGAAAACATAAGTTGGTTTGTCCATGAGTCATAATGCCTTTGGGAGATTTTTTAATTTAGTAGTATGGCCCGTGTTGAGTTAAAAGCATGAAATTTCAAGTGTTTGAAAGTTTACTAACTGGGGATTAATTCAAGAAGAGTCAAATTGCACAATCAAAGCTCAAAAAGGAAGTTTTAGGTATTGATACATCTCGGGTGCCACTAAGATAGTGGCCACTAAATTGGGGGTGTTGGGCGCCATTTTTGTATCGTCGAATGCACTTAAATCAATGGGTTCTAGGAGGTTGCAGCATCGGGTGCTACTTTTCTAGCGTCAGGCACCATCTTGTTTTTCTAGTCTAGGTCATCTTTGGAGAAATGGGATTTCTACTTTGTTAATGGTTAGATTGAGCTAAAATTTTGACAATAGGTCCTAAACATATGAATCTTTAATTTGACAGTTGGGATCTTTGATTTGAGGTTTGTGGTTAGATAAATTTTGTTCACTGTTTTGTTGTACTTAATGGAAAATAATTTAATGTTTCCTTTGAGTTAAATGATATTTGGTGAGTTTGGAGGGAATTCAAATATCTTTAATTGAATGTTTAGCCTTGAATAAATTATTGTGCGATGTACGTAGGTATACGAATGAATGGTAATGATATAGATTATTGAATGTGATGTTATGAAGATAGAAATGGTAATGTATAGTGATTTCTCCAGGGAGAGAATCCTATCATGTGTGATTCACTAGGGTGTGTCTTGAGGTAAGAACTACTCCATTTTGTGTAGCTATCTTGAACTCTACTATTCATTCATACTCATGTAGAGGAGAATGATTAGGTGGTGAGAGCGACATGAGATCTTGTCATAAGGACGACTCCAAGGTTATTATGATTGTGCCATGGACTAACCTTATGTGTGGTAGCTCGGTACAACAACTCGGTATATCATTGCATTCCATCACAAGTGCAAGGCTTCGCAAGTCTGACTCAAGTGCACATATCCAGATAATTGAGTTTAGAAGAGTCTTTGATTATATAGTTTATATCTGTATGATTAGTTGGAGTCCATTGTATTGTGATGCAACATGTTTTATTAATATATGATATTTTTTTTGTAAATTAGCTTACCATCTCTTGTGTCTGTCCGTTTGTCTATTATGTGTTATGTTCTTATTTTTGCAATTATCATCTTATTGGTGTGAGCAAATTGAGATGTAGGTGTAGAACACATCTTGTTGTTGAGGAATAAACTATTTGGGTGGTTGAACAATGCTAGATCATGTTAGGTATAGTCTCGTAATAGAACTATAGTATAAGGGAGAATATATATGAGTGATATTACTATAGTCTTGTCTTGTAAAATTGTACTAATATACGATATACATTAGATTATCAATAAAATGTTTTATTTTAGTAGTATTATGCTATTAAAATGGGATGTTACATCCGATAAGAGCAAAAAACATAGAGAAAATTATTTTCAAATGGTAAAAAAATAATGTAGTAGTTGAATAAATTAGAGATAATAGAAAGGAGAGAGTAATTTAAAATTGAGAAAAATATTATTTTAAATAAAAGAAACAAAATGTCAATGAATTTTTAAAAATTGTATTATAAATTAATTTTTCAAGGCCAACTTTCATAAATAAATGTGGGAAAATGTAAAATAGTAAAAAGTATGATCACCATAAAAATTAAAAATAAAGAACCAAAGGTCCAAAGCAAACAAGAGATGCTAGATTTTTCTTTTTGTTAAACGACTAAAAAGAGACATTGTTTTCGTAAAAATAAGACGAAAAAAGGTTTTACTATTGACATTTCAAGACTCAGAATGAGAAACAACATACTATTTTAATTCATAAATATTAATATTATAAAGACATTTTATAATAATATTCCAAAAAATAACTATTTTTTTATTTTATTTTAATTAATAAAATAATTAACATGATAATAAGTTATGTAGTATTCAAATATTATATAATCTATACCTATATTCATTTATTTCCAATTTTACCTTTCAAGTAATTTTTTTTAAGTTTAGCTATCTTTCAAATTTAAATATTTTTAAATTAAATAAATAAAAATTATGTACAAAATAAATAAAAAACTATTTATACAATTAAATTGTAAAATTCTATATACATATTTATATTTATAATTTTATTAATTTTTATCATAAAAAAGTGAACATAGAGTATGAACAAAGTATGTGTTTTCACTAGTACTATATAATACCATTTATAAAACTTTAACATGTCAGTTTTCACAAAACTAAGTTCTTTTAGTTATCTTATGTCTGTTTAAAATATTTACACATGATTACATAATTAAATACACTAAAATAGTTAAAAATAGTTAAAAATATTTGAAATCTTACTTAGACAACTGACATTTATAATTTTAGTCTATTATTTCTTAATTTCTGATTGTCGAAAAATCGGACACTGATTAGTATGAAAGGCATATTTTATCTTCGAAGAATAATAATATATATTTATAATTTTAGAGGATTTAAAAAATACTAAATTATAGTTATTTGAAAAACAAATATCAATAATTTATAAAAAAAACATGTAACCCAAAATTATTTTATAATGTAAAATGTACTATGTTTACAATAGGCTTTCATATGGACTGATCTTCGTCTCAATATTCATTACACAAAAATAATTAAATTTTTTCGGTTTTAAAAGATCTCTGAGATTCTATTTACTAGGTTGAAACTAATAATATTTAGATTGAATATAGTTTATGTGGATAAGTTGACAACTTTAAAAAACAAAGATAAAAAAAAAAAAAAGACCTAGAGAAAGTTATTATTTTCAAATGGTAAAAAAACAGTGTAGTAGTTGAGTAAATTAGGAAGAACAGAAAGGAGAGAGTATTTTAAAATTGAGAAAAAAAATATTTAT
>Ga0209589_1009041_pt1 | contig 15272 bp, 4 predicted proteins | sample CowpeawhiteBW_FD_187525 | JGI IMG/M metagenome (GOLD analysis project Ga0209589, IMG submission 187525) | Root nodule microbial communities of legume samples collected from California USA - Cow pea white BW (SPAdes) (version 2) | ecosystem: Host-associated > Plants > Roots > Nodule | place: USA... | reverse complement strand
TATATATATATATATATAATTTTAAGAATGTAGTTGGCTTTCATTTCTTATAAGGTCAAATAGAATTTTAGTTTGTAAATTTAAATAGGAATTTGAGATTTGTTTATGTTTTAACTTTCAAAACTAATTTTTAAATGATAACGTTTTAAGCAACACAAAATGTGGCATATCATTTCAGTAATATAAAACTAGTAAAATAAGACCTTTTATAATAATATTCAAAATAGATCCTAGAGTATAAAGTAAATTATACAATTCAACCAACCACATGATTATATAAATATAACATTGCATTTATGCGATTCCCTTTAAAAAAATCTAACCGGTCATGTTCCTAAAGCATTTTTCAACTTTATGTGTTAGTTTCTCATCTAAAGATGTTTTTATACCTACAACATCATATGCTTACACCACGCCGGTGATCATTGTAAAAGAAAAAAATACAATACAAGAAAACAAAGAAAACATATAGGGTAAACTAGTTGAACAAAGGATACAAATAAATTTTAAACATCTCACATGTGTATAAGTTTCATGCCGAATATAAAACACAACCACTCAACATATTATATTGTCAACCAAGTTCTTCTAGACTTTATATTATCCGGATATGTGCACTTGAATCATACGTGTGAAGTCAAGCACTTGTGGTGATATAAACTATTCTATTGAGCTATCACACACAAGGTTAATCCTTGTTACAATCATAAGAACAATGGAACTATCTTTATGACATGACATTCTGCTACTCTCACCACCTAATCATTCTCCTCTACATGAGTATAAATAGCAGTAGAGTTTAGGATAGCCTCAAAAAATGGAATAGTCTCAACCCCAAGACACACTTTAATGAACACACATCATCAATGGAATTTCCTCCTCGGGAAACCTTTCAACAATTCACCATATATCTTTGTTTTCATAATATACACCAATCATATACTTTACTTCACAATTACACAACAATAAAAGAAAGAAAAATAGTTAAACAAAAAACACAAACAAAACAGGTCATCTCACGCTTAATGCCATTTGCATGTAAAAATTGGCACTCAACGCTAAAGTTTAGCGCTCATCGCCCTAGATTCATATCTCCCAAACCTACAGTGGACACTGGCGCTCAACACCACCTAAATGCTGCTCAACGTTGATCAATTCGCAAAAAGTGGAGTTCAACAATGAAACCTATTGCCCAACAACATATCATATAACAACAAATACATTTTGGAGTTTTTAGGTGATCTGAACCTGTTTCATAGTTCAAATTGGTACTCCTCTTTTAAATATTGATCCTATATAATTTTTAAAATATAAAAACTAGCACCAATTTCAATAATGACTCAAATTCAATTTTCTCCCAAATACCACAAGATCAAACAACAACATACAACAAGAATTACAAATCTAATTAACCAAATTAACCAACCAAAATCATACAAGTTCAAAAACTTTATCATTCCAAGCAAAGGCACAAATCATAAACACTCATTTATACACAAGTTTAAGACTAGTTTCTCTTACTTGTTATCCAATTTAAATTGCTCTAAAAACACCAAAACTCTTCTAACTCCATAAGATTTTCTATCTACACATAAAAACATCACAAATCATAAGGACATATCGTTATGATCATTGATCAACAAATACTCATATAGAAGATTAAAACCTCACATGCAACCAAAAGAAGGGTCAAATGCAAGTCAGGACAGAAAGACCCACAAGAAAACAAACATAAAGCAACTTACACGGTTGAAAAAACTGGTCAGTCCAAATTGAAGACTTCACTGCCAGGATCACTTCTGCGGTATGAAATCTTTAATCAAGTGAACAAAGAACAAGAACTTTTGTAGAGAAGTTAGAAAACTCTAGAAAAATGATTTCCAGAGAGATGATATATTTTAAAATAATGAAACTCATTTATAACAAAACTAATTATATTAAAACATTTTAATATTAAATATAATCGAATCTTACTATTTTAAACTACTACGACTTCTAAAATGTCATTTTTCAAGATTTTACATAAACAACTCAAATGTAAGCCTGATAATTACTTGACATGTCAACAAAATTTAATGTATAATTGAGTTAAAAAAATTATATCTATTATTTTTTAAGTTTAAAAATTAAATTATATAAAAATTTAAGATAAAAATAAATTATAATTTTTCGTTAAAATTTAGGAACTGAAATTTATCTGTTGCGGATGTCAAACAAAATTATTGATTCTATTTTTGTTGGATGATGAAAGAATAAGTTTCTATATAACTAATAAATTCATAAATATTTTTATTCAATGTTTTCTTTATTTATTTTTTTACTTAATATTATCTTTATATATTTCTTTTAAAGGTGGTTTTTTTCTTAAATTGGGATTGATATCACTCCTTTCATTTTATCTCCTGAATAGTAAATGCGTAAGAAAAGTGAGTAATTATATTAATAGATGTCAATTTATCATTATCCAGATGAATTAATATTGATAATCATTTTACATAATATAAGGATCACATTAAATAAAAATAAATAAAAGAAAATATTGAATAATTAATATAAATATAGAAGAAAATACTATTAAGCTAAAAACATTATAGCATCCTTATTATTTTCATAGGGCAAAAAGTACACAAAAAGATAAACAAAAAAGTGAAAAAATTTAGCACCCGTTTTGAGGGACATCATCATACATTATTAACCATACTATGGACAGATGCATGCATGCATGCATGTGTAACAGAAGCTTTGATTGGTGTGTGTGTGTGACACAGGTACTGCTTCTGGATATAAAATAGAGAGGGAAAATAATTTTGCAGAATTTACCTTTACTGTTTTAAATTTTTTTAATAACATGAAAATGGCTTCATATTACTATCACGTAATTACATTTTTATTCTCCAGTCCATTTTAATATAGAGCACATATTATAAAATAGAAAATAAATGATATATTATATTCAAAAACTATATCAAAATTTTGATTAATGATGTTAGTCGAAAATCTTTAAAAAAGGTTTAGAGAGTTTAAAAAGCTTTTTGAAGTGATAATTATTATACTACCATAAGCATAATTATATTACAAATATCCGTGGTAGGGGAAAAAGTGTAATATTTTTAAGAAAAATATATTGATTTGAATAATATCATTCAATTAAATTATAATGGCATAACTATAAAAAATAATTGCATACTAGTGTTTTGATACATACAAATCCTACTTATAAAGAATTTGAATTTTTATTGTGATTTTATAATACATTAATTACCATTAATTTTGACGTTTTAAAATATATTAAAAAATATTTAAAATATTAATATAATATGTTTTTAATATTCAACAGAAAATAATACAAAAAAAATTAGCAGAAAATTTGAAAAAATGAGGTGGTTAATTCTTTGACCATGACTAATATCTATTGGGCTTCTACGCGTACTATTGGGCCTCAGGGCAAGCAGCTATTGGCCCACATCGCCCAGAGTGTCTTATTTCTGAACTTTTCAGTAATTTTATTAACAAAAGATTAGTTTAACTTTTGTAAGAATATTTTAAATGCATTTGTAGGTGGAGAATGAATTAGCGCACATTGGTTTCAGCCCAACCTTTTTTCCTCGGCTTTTAAAATAAAAAATAATAATAATCTAGGTGACATTTTTTATTTATATTATTGGGATTTAACAGTTCCTGTAGAATAAGATTATTATAAACAGTAATTTTGAAAAAAAATATGATTATAAATTTATAACTAAAATTCCAAGTAACTACTTAAAAATTAAAGTAAAATTATATTAAGTTCATGTTTGAATAAATATTTTGATAAACAATAAAAAATAGCCCCTTTAATAAGTTAAAATGAACTCCTTTTAATAAAATAAAATAAGAGAAATTTTTGGTTGGAATGATAAGAAAGGGAGGACCTACCTTACCTCATTTTCCAAACCTTATCCAAAGGGAAGACCATGTATCTGTCTGAGTCAAGCTATTAAATTTGGGAGTTTATTAGTAAAATAAATCGGTGGTTAAAGCTTCATTATTTTATTTAATCAGACTTAATCTAATATCAATTTAAGATCATAAATATCTTCTTGTATAACTTTGTAAGTTTCACAGTAACAAGAACAATTTTAAATATGAACTTTTGAGTATTTTTGAAATTTTGAGAGATCTTATAAAATAAATTATCTAATATGCTAATTGTTTTTATCTATTTCTTTGACTGAGGATTGTATAAATAATAAATTTTATATTTAAGATGTTGGTTGGGTATCTATCACTAAATTATCTTAAATTTATAAAATTTGGAGTGATAATTGATAAAATAAAGTAAAATAATAGGAAAAAAAAAGTTGGTAATTAATGGTGATGGAACATTGACTATGTTGTGTGGACTACGGAGTCAACGAGGAGAGTGTCTTGGTGTTGGTGGCACGTCTGCATCATCGCCTCCTGTTACAAAAAATTGCTGATGTATTCATAACAACAAAAAAATTATTTTATTACTCAATCGTTTTACATTTTATAAGGATATTATACATAATTTTTAAGATATATTAAAGTCTTTTAATCATAATATTATAAAACTTTTAAGAATATAATTTTTTCCAAAATTATATATTAATATCGTTTTTCTTTATAAATACTCGCATATGTGTTTATGATTTTTTAAATATGTATAATATTATATTAGTAGGTGATAATATTTTAATATTATTAAATTAATATATAAATTAAAATTATGTTTATTAAAAATAAAGTGAGAATATATATTAGAATAAATGAAAGAATAATCATTAATAAATAAAGAAAAAGAGAAGAAACAGCTGATTTTATAAAAAATTTGTAAAATTAATAATCAATTTTTAAAAATTTAATAAATTATTATATTTAAAGGATAAATTAGATATTTTGAAATTTGAAGATAAAAAAAAATCTCCTTTACAATACTATTTTATATAATATAATGCTATATTTATACTTATATTATTCATTTAAAACTATAGAATATACATATATTAATTTCAATTTTATGCTTGTTACTTCTTACAAGGTTCAGATTTAAGATTGATAAATATATTATTTAATAAATGAAGTTAATCTTATCTCATATATTGTAAAGTTTTGATCAATTTGAGTTTAAATTGATTAGGCTATCGTATCAAATTTTCGAGTACGACTTGTTTTAAACACATTCCTACTCTTTGACATAAAAGAAAACATGTTTGCTTAATATGCTTAACTTCTTTTAAAAAATTATATTTAATTTTGTGTATAATGTTTTAGCTTTTTATGAGAAATTAAAGTATACAATATTGCAATGTAAACATAAATATACTATTTATGAGAAATACTAAGAAGAATACAATATTCTTACCACCTTTTTTATTGTATTTTTTAACACCTTGAATTTACAGAAAATACCAAATTATGAATGACTCATTTAGTGAAAAGAAAAAGTAAAACCTGTGATTTTTTATTCTCAATATTTTTTAGCTAAAATTAAAATTACATTAAGAAAAAATGTGATGCTATTTTCTAAGAAAAACATTTTCTTACTCTGACTGAACAATGTAATTTCATATTTATCATTGAGTTGGATCTTAGTCCTTTTCCTTGAATTGTTTACTCTGATTTGTGAAGAAAATGTAACAATCTGTTGTCTTTTCTGAATGAAAGCTGACAATTCTCCATACCATAACAAATGCAAAAAAAATAGTTCTTGTGTTTGAAAACCTTGGTTTGGAAGCCATTGCTCCTTCTTCTTCTTCGCCTTGTTCTTGTCGTAGTGCACCAACTTCTCTTATTTTCAAAACCCACCTTCCTTTTCATCTTCTCATCAAACCCTTTTCATTTCTCACCGTGATTCATCTCAATGCTGTTTCCCTGAACCCGCCACAAAAAAAGAGTGAGAAAAACATAGTTTTTTATTAGAAACGAATCAATGGGGGCGGCACCGTCGACGCCGTACACGGTTGAGCATCTCGTCGGAACCTTCGTCGGTGATGAGTCCTTACCTCTCTCCTCTGACTTCTGGCAAAAGCTTATCGAGCTTCCGTTCGATGCCCAATTGCCCTCACAACGTGTTCATGAAGCTTGCCAGTTATTAGGTCTGTCATACACTCTTGCTTTCTCTCATCATTCTTTTTGTTTTTAGTTAAGTTATTCACTTGGTACTATATTTGACCCATTTTAACTTTCATGTTTTAGTCTCTTCATGGAAGAAACATAAAAGTTTTAGTCCCTGCACATTTTTTTAATCCACTCTCTCTCAGTTTTGTTGAAATTGATCAGAAATCACAAAATTTTGTGGCTCTCATGTTATAGTTAATGATTTTTTTATTCTGATTACATGGTTTCAATAAAATTTAACTAATAAAATTGAAAGAATGTGTTTAGAAGAGTGTATTCTTAACACTTTTCAAGTTAAGTTTTGGGTTATGTGGCTAACACCAGGGAATTTTTTTTTTTTTTTGTGTAGAAACATTGCTACAAAAACTTTATGAAAGTAATAAACTGCTACAAACACAAAAACAAAACTAAACAGGTACATAAACTTGCTGTTTTCTCAAATAGGGATTAAAAATTAAAATTTAAAATTTAAAATACGACCAAGTGAATAGTTTAAACCTTTGTTTTTGTTTTAAGAGAAAACTTCAATAAGGAACCATTTAATTGTTTATATGGAATTTTTTTCTCTATAAAATTGTGTTATTAATGAATTAGTGGTGATTTGAGTTCTTCGTCTGTTCCTCAGAAGCAATTGTTAATAATTACCTGTTCTTTTTAAAGGAATTGGTATGTGACTGCAGGAAAGCGTTGAATTCTAGTTTGCATGCTAGTTATGGTATTGAGGAGGCTAAAGTTTGTTATTGATTAGGTGTTGTTTTGCTTGCTAATGTTTGGTTTTCATTTTGCAGCAAAAAACAACTGTAAGACGAGGCATCTTGCGAAGATTTTGTTTCATTTAGCATGCTACTTGCAGGAATCCATGTCTACTTCTGGTGTGCCACCGTTGGATTATGAAAAGGCTGTTAATGCAGTTTGCTTCACTTCAGTGTTCCTAAAACACTTGATTGAAAGTGCCCAAGATGGTGTTGTTGAGTTGTACCTGTCTCTCCATGATAACGAGTCGATACCAAAAAGTATTTTGGGAGGTAAGTACTATGTACTATAAAGTTCATAGAACTTTAGAAATTCATCTTTGCTAAGTACCCTTATCTAGGAAGCTTTTTTATCTTTCTTTATTATTTATTTATTTATGAATTTAATTTCTATGCACTATTAGTATATTTTTTGTATTGTCAATCATTAAGAAAGCGTGACTTTCAAATTAGTTATTATAAAAGTCAACAAGCATATTATTCATGGCAACCTGTGATTGATGCTAGTGCAAAAGTATTTTACACTGTTAGTGCATTAAGTTAACTTTTTCATTTATTTGGTTTTGTGGCAAGGTAATAAATTTTCAGATATCCGGCCCTGAAATTTCCTCTTCTAGTTATTAAAATTCATCCAGATGCTCTATTCTAATGCAGATCAGACCATTGAAATTCTTGTTATGAGGAATGTGCTTAACTTTATTGGATCTGTAGACTTGAGGTATACCAGGGATAATAAATTGATAAACTTTTGTTGAGTTATTGTGTGAAACTGCAAACGTTTTTCACCCTGATTATATATATTGTTTTCTTATAGTCCCAATACATATTTCCTACATCTGGAGCTGCTTAATTTTACGATTATTGCAATGTCAACTCAGCTTCTATGTGGGCTATCTCCTAGATCGAATGATGTGAACCCATTTCTCGATGCAGCGATGGCTCAGGTAAGAAGCTGAAAATTAAATATCTAATTTGGCTATTTAGTTTCTCGCGATCTCCCGCTAGCAATTGAAGTTAGTGCACTCTTATCTTTTGCAGGATGGTCATCTGGTTAGTTCAGTTGTGTGCAAACTGGTTTTAAATTACATTAGCCGTCCTCGTATTCCTTTTAATAGAGCTTCTTATCCCATATTTGATGATGGACGTGAGAATAGCATGCTAAAGAGAGTTGGTTCTGCAGCTGGTATGGGGAATGAATATAATTTTTTATATACGGACTTTTGAGGTGGAACATACATTGTTATTTATGAAAAGAAAATGCTAACTAGTGTCCTAAAGACACTTATTAAGGAATTAAAAGTAGAAAGATTTTTATTGTGATGTGTAAAGTGTGCTTCCCTATGATTCTTAATGTGATCGACTATAATTTTTATTTTAATAAAAACTTTCTCTTTTTAATTTCTTAACCAGTGTCCGTCAGAAAGACCCTTTACAAATGTTGTGATAATTTTCTTTTTGTTCAAAGTTGGAGACTTACTGACTGTCACTTCTTTTGGCATTTCCTTTTCTCCATTCAGCAAATATTGTTTTATTGCCATTCAGTTATTTGATCAGTTCAAGCAGTGAAGGTTCAAGAGATCCAATAGCGGATAGCAGTCTTCATGTGCTTCTTGTTCTCATTCATTATCATAAATGTCTTGTGAGTGAGGGCTATTCTCTCATAGAGAATCAAGTATCTGCTTCTTCAGATTCTTTACCTAAAGAGGACACATATTTTTCTGACAACCCTTACTGCAAGGCCTTAGAGCATGCAACTGATTGTGAATGTAATATATCTTTTATATCTTTGTGTTCTTTTAGTTGACTGGAGAGATCAATAATTTTATTTTCCAATGCTTTAAATGCAGTGGATCGTGTAGAATTTGAGGATAATGCACACAGTGATCAGCATGTAAAGTTGCCTTTTTCACCATTGTTTGATACCCTTGGCATGTGAGTATCAGGCTGCCTGAGTGTGCTGTTGATAACTGACATACTAGATCTGTAGCAAACTTATATTTGTTTATAGTTGAGTTATGCTATTCAAAATAGAATATACATGTCCAGCATACTATCATGAAAAGATGGTAACTTCCGTTTCTCAAAAAATGAGATTATCAGAAAAATGTATCAATAATCAGTTGTAAGTGAATCTTATGATGATAGAGTACTTGTTTCTTATGTTTTTCTGTTCACCACTGGATGAATGTCCTTCCTCTTTCTCTCTGTTCCCACCACATGTAGATCAAGCGAGAATTCTTGGACTTCTTTCCTTGTTGGACTTATATATATATATATATATATATATATATATACACACACACACACTCACACACACATATAGAGTTATGGGTATGCATGTGGTATCTTAATATTTTGTTTTACTTTTTTAATAGCAAGCGTGTCTGTAATATATACATAACGTACTTTTAGTGTATTCTTCATTATATTGAATTTTAAATGACAGTATTATAAACATTTCAACATTTTTCCCTCTCTAGGTGCTTAGCTGATGAAACAGCTGTCTTACTTCTGTACTCTTTGTTGCAAGGGAATTCCACCTTTCTGGAGTATGTCTTGGTCCGGACTGATTTGGATACATTGGTACGAAGAAATAAACTTAAATCCTCTTGAGAAAAGGTGGAATGAATTGATTATTATATTGTATGGATAAATATTAGTGGAATTCCTTGACTATGATTTGATATATGTAACTGGTTGATTTGAAAATCTGACAAATCATTCTTATATCTTAATCATACCAGTCTTACCAGTGCTTCTAAATGAATGAGGACTGAGTCACAGTCTGATAATCTGATCTTTGTGTTTATCTAATGAAATTAACAGTTAATGCCCATTCTAGAAGCATTATATGATGCTCGAAGGAGAACAGCCAATCAAATTTACATGTTGTTGATTATACTTCTCATACTTAGTCAAGATTCTTCTTTCAATGCGGGAGTCCATAAGCTGGTAAGACTTGTTTTTTGGCATTAGACAAAGTCTATTCTGTAATGATTGTGCCAATAGTAATCTAGTATGTTTATGGACAGATACTACCAACCGTTCCATGGTACAAAGAACGACTCCTCCTCCAGACTTCTCTTGGTTCTCTCATGGTCATCATTCTTATCAGAACTGTACAGTTTAATTTGTCTAAACTCCGGGTACGAGTCTTAATGCAAGTGGAACTATTAATTTAATTACCCCATGTATTTAAGCTTCCATTTTCTTCTGACTGATTAGTTAAGTTTCATATTATTAGTACACTGGCTAATTGAGATGGCTATTATGAGAGACTTGTTGACTGTTCTTATGAGTGTATTAATGGAATATATAAATTGATTGATGCTGTGGGTTGAATTGTCTTGCTTAAATATTGTCTCATTTTTCAATTTCAAGATACTTCAACTCAAGAAGATCAAAAACATTGGGCTGGCTTCTGATCCTAAACTTCACAGTTTAATTTTTTTCTCCTTACTCCAATCCTCAGCAGAAAAAGAAAAAAAATGCTTGTCTTAATTTTTTTCATATTTCAGAATGTTATGGATTGATGTGTTCCTGAGGAACACATGCATATGCTTTTATTCCAGTAAATTATAAGTTTTGATTGTTGACCTTGATAGCACAATTTAGACTATTGTGTGTGTAAGCCTTTAAGTTTACATGATGTACTTAATTATTTCTTCGATATGTTTAGATGTTGGGCTAAAAGGATATTGTTTGAATTGTGATAGGATGTATATCTTCATACAACGTGTCTGGCAACATTGGCAAACATGGCACCTCATGTCCACCATTTGAGTCCGTATGCATCTCAGAGGCTAGTCAGCCTCTTTCACATGCTATCAAGGAAGTATGTTGCCACTCTTTCTGGGATTTCATAATAAACTATATCCATTTCATATTTATATCTTGAATGACTGATTTATTGTATTAAGGTTTGATTCTAATGTTGATTATCGTTAGGTATAACAAATTATCTGATCCCAGAGATAAGAAGCTCAACGATGCAGAAAACAACTCAATTGAAATAAGTAGCCTTGTAGATATGGTATGTGATAAAAGCTTTTCACTTTTATCATTCATTGACTACAAACTTTTGACTGTTCCTTTTTCTAAATGTGTCTTTTGATACAGTCAGCGGAGTTGCACATATATACTGATTTCTTGAGGCTTATACTAGAAATTATAAATGCAATTCTGACTTATGCATTGCCTCGGAATCCTGAGGTACAATGTAATGTTGCACTTGATTAATTTCAGAGTTGACATATGCAAAACAAATTCTACATGTTTCCCAATAATAAGAAATTATATTTGCATTATGACCTTTAACATCAAATGTTTTGCTTTTGTGACGGGGACAGGTGGTGTATGCAATAATGCACAAGCAGGATGTCTTTCAGCCGTTCAAGAACCATCCCCGCTTCAATGAGCTCATTGAAAACATCTATACTGTACGTTTCATGTATTTCCTTCTAAGTCTCTAACATCATACATTTTTTTTCCCTTTAAAATCTTGCAACTTTAAAGGAGCACATTTCATAGTCTTTCTTTAGTTACATTACATTTGTGAATATTGTGTTTGTATAATACATCATGTCTCAAGAGTGTTCAAGTAATGTATTGTATTTTATATTTTGATACAATTAGTAATACAGAACAATCAAGATTAATTCTTGATTACTTTTATTGAACAACACTGCATGTGCCAAAAGAGAAGAAGCGAGAACTCAAGATTACAACTGAGGAAGCTTTGAGAGATCCTCACTCTCCTACCAGATCCTTTCAGGAAAAACCAAAAAACTCCTTTTTCCTATAATCTCTGATTATTTATAATAATCAGTTACATGACAGTTTTAAAAAACTAAAACAGAATTACTCTACAGAGGTTATAACTGTCATAGTCAGTTATTCCTCTTTTCCCTCCTTTTATAAACTATTCCAAACCTATCATATTTGCAGGTGTTAGAATTTTTTAACAGTCGCATGGATGCCCAAAGAATGGATGGTGGATGGTCAGTCAATGAAGTACTCCAAGTGGTAATTGATAACTGTCGATCTTGGCGCGTTGATGGGATGAAGGTAAAACGAAAATATTTTATGGTTTGTGGTTTAGTGATGATCACTTTCTTTTCTTTTGTAAGACTGTATCTTGTTTGGCAGATGTTTACTCAACTGCACTTCACGTATGAACAAGAGAGTCACCCAGAGGAGTTCTTCATCCCATATGTCTGGAAGCTAGTACTTTCCAAATGGTATGGAGATTCTTATCCACATACCTCATGATGACTATTTGCAACTTTTTTTCTCATTTATTGTTCGAACTTTGTTGATTATGGGGGTATATTAAATTCATCATCTTGTTTTTCACTGTAACTTTTGTTGATTACCTTTTAAATATGGTTTTCTTGGTCTGTGCATGTTTCTGATTTGAAAATTCTGTCATCTGCAGTGAATTTGAATTCAATGCAACAGCTATAAATTTGTTTCCAGCTGATATACCTACCAATGTACGTATCTGAATCTCCAGTGTATATTTATATGTATTTTTTGGATAAGCTCCATTATATATCTGTATAGCACTTCTAAGCAACTTAACTGTTACTTGTCAGAAAAGCTAAATTGCACCAGCCATTCTCTTTGACATGAAAAAAATAATGGAGTAAAGAATGGAAGAATTGGTTGTTTATGATGATTTGCTGCTTTAGTTTTCTTTTGTATAGGTGTGACATACTAATACATGAACTTGGAATAATGTCTTCAATGAAAAAATTGACTGTGTTGCAGAAACTTGACAATGCGGTGGAGGGGAAATACATTCCAAAACAGTGACTTTGACCATGTCTGAGTATCAGCTTGATCCGTTGCCAAGTACTCCAATTCTGTTTGTGAATATTTGTATAGATAAATTAGTTACAAAAAAAAAAGGTAATGTTCTCATTCTTTTCTGTTCATAAATTTTGAGTGTAATTGTTCACTCCTGAAGATGAAAATGGCTTGAGATATCCATGTAATGAATAAATGATGATGCTAACATGTCATCCATGTTATGTCATAGTTTATACAAGTTTGCAATCACTTGCACCTCATTTTATGGTTTGTGGTAGCTTTATGATAAGGCAGGTCTTCTTGGTATATCAAGATTCATTTTTATAGAAAACAATGCATATATGTTGATGATAATGGTTAGTTATATTCCAGATAGTTGATATGTATAATATTTAAATACTATCCTTCAAAAGTATAATATTTAAATTTTGAAACTCCAGTAATATATGGTATGATTTAGAACAACATGCTACAGAAACAATAGAAGTAGTTACTCCTTGATTTAAAAACCTGCACACTGTCTTGATTGTGTCAGCATTAGCCTCTCATGTAACATGAAAATATACAAATATTTATAGAACAAAAGATTGTAACCTGTTACAATGTTATGTATATTTTAAAACAATTATATGACTATTTTAAATACCTATATTTTAAATCAAAGATTTTCTAAAATAGTTTTTAATTAGGTACTCATTAACCAATCCTGTTTATTATTATGTGTCCTTGGACAAACATGTCTGGAAGAAATTTTAGTAGTGGAAAATAAGAAATAACAATTGAAATAAGTTTCTTTCCAAAAATTAAAATTAACTTACCCAAGTTAAAATTAAAAATTAAAAAAAAATTGTATAAATGAACTTTGTTTGAATTAGCTTCTTTATAAAGAATTTTAGGGAAAAAAATACAACGAGTTTCTCTATAAACTAAAATTAATTAAATAAATTTAAAGAATTTATGAGCTAGTGCATAAACTAATTCTAATAGTTTTATTTTTTTGAAGTTTTTTATCAAGAATTTTACTAAAATTAAAATTTATTACTAAACTAATTTTAGTTTTCTAAGAGATATATTAAAAGAAAGCTTTTCAAAATACCCTAATGTAAAAAATAAGAAGGCATTGAAAGCTTATAGTGTTGATGTTAACAAGAAAAAGTAAAAATGTATATAATAGACATGAAGTCGTTAAATCTTTGAGCAGGTTTCATATAAAATTTTCAGAATACATACCACTTTGAATGAGTTAATTTAGTCCTTAAAAATGTGAAAAATATGATTTAATTACTCAATATGTAAAAAACATAATAATTATGTTGTAATGTCAAAGAGGATCAATTTGTCTTTAAATTATACAAGAAAATATTATTGATATATTTTTTTACATATCTAACAACTAAATTATAATTTTTACTTTTAGTAAGACTTTTTAAACACTATATTATCACCATTCATATATTAAGAGGTCAAATTTGTCATTCACCTAAAATTTTCAGTATCTTCTCTCCCCCTAATTAACTTTTCCTAAGAAGAAATTATATTTAAGCAAATGTAAGTATGAAATCTTTGGAATACATGCCAAGAGTTCGGAGTTTTTGTAGAAATTACCTTGTGAAAAGGCTGATTTAAATTTTCTTTTTCTTTTCTAGAAATATTTATAGAAAAAATGTTCCATTGATACTCATTATGTGAAATAAATGAGTGCTACATTCTTACATGAATTTTTATGAAGATGGTTCACTCTTAAGAACTATTGATCTTACCATCTATCTTTACATAAGAATTTCATAAGAACTAATTTTTACTTTTATATGGTAACTTGTTGATGTTGGTACAAAAGCTTCAAATTTAAAGATTTAATAATAATAATAATATTACATGAATTAAAAATCTTGTACTAGAATATGGGTTTATGTTATAATTTGTGGTTTAAATTTATTCTAAGTGATTTCTTTATTTTCTTTTATGTTGTTTTGTTTAAGTGAATACTTCATGGGAAACTATTTTAATTTGTTTAAAATGTTGACTTTTATTTTAACATATTAAACGCTTTTAACCTATTAAAATGTTCTTGTTTAATTTGTAAGAAAAATATAATTTAATTAATTTAAATTTTTATTTTAATATGTTAATTTTGCTTAAGCACTTCAAAGTCTAAAAATCGAATAAAACGGTTTAAAATTTATAGTTTAGTGATTTCAGTCCTTTAAAAACATGTTTTAACGTATTAAAATTCTGCAACAAGAGACATTAGTTTCATATATAAATGCAATAACATTAATCTATTAAAACTTGACAATTCTATATAAAAGATATCTCAATCTATTTGTGTTATCCATTTGGAATAGGTTATAAATAATTTCTGAACAATGAAATTAGCTTTACAAACTAAAAACACACTTCTTAGATCATCTATTTTTTCTTCTCATCTTGTGCTACACTTTATCCATGCGATCATTTTCCTCTTTCTAATTTCCTTGGTGTATGGGCTATAAATGCAAAATCCTTTCTTTTTCAAAGCCTTCAAGTCAATGAAAACCAGATATATCTCCCTTTCTTCACTCCATTCCTTTTTTTTTTTTTTTTTTT
>Ga0209589_1009037_pt1 | contig 15275 bp, 9 predicted proteins | sample CowpeawhiteBW_FD_187525 | JGI IMG/M metagenome (GOLD analysis project Ga0209589, IMG submission 187525) | Root nodule microbial communities of legume samples collected from California USA - Cow pea white BW (SPAdes) (version 2) | ecosystem: Host-associated > Plants > Roots > Nodule | place: USA... | reverse complement strand
TTTTTATTTTTTTTTTTTTTAAAAAAAAAAGAAACTTGTTAGAGGATGACGACTTCATCTCTAATATCGTCCTCCACCTTCATGACTTGACCTATTTTTGCAAAAAAAAAAAAAAATCATTTATACAAATTTGACTTCCAATATGTCCAAAATAAAAAAAGCCTCTAAATTATCACTCAATTTGAATAGTTCTGTAATCTTTCGGTTTCAAATATAATTGTCATTCCCAATTCTTTTCCTCTCAAAGCTCACTTTAAGTTTCGAATGTTTTAATAAGTTGTTAGTAAAAGTAATTTTAAGCAAACTTTCAAATGTTTGATTCGGAAGGAATTAATTTTGAAGTGAAAACAATTTAATAAATTTTAACTTTTACTCAGGAAATTAGGGATGCAGATGAATCGATTAAATAAACTTTCTTTTTCTATCAAGTTTGTTAGCTCATAATCTCACCCTGGAAATTTTAAAATTAATTTTAACTAATTCAGAATTTCAACTCTTCGAAATCGTAGCAAACAAATATATGTATATATTTTGTTAAAATGTTAATTAATTTTCTGAAAGTCCAGGTAATTTTTTTAAAATTTGTACTTACTCAATTCATATAGCATTCCTTTTTATCTTTTTACCTGGAAATTTAAAATTAGTTTTAATTTCTTCAAAATTTCTAATCTACATAATCAAATTAATATACCTGGTCGTATTTAATTAAAATGTTGATAACGTTAATTATGTTTCTAAAAAAAACTGGTAAATGTATTCAAGCCTATATTATATTAGACTCAATTTATATCACATTACTTAACATTTTTTTTACTATATAAGGTTTATAAATTATTTTACATTTATTCAATTTTTATACTCTTAAAAAATGGGAGTTTTTTATTAAATTGGAATAAAATTAATTATCTTTTTCAAAGTCGGTGTAAATTCATTTAAGCCAATATTAATTATATTCCTTATTTCTCTTCTTTCATTCCTTTTCAATCTCTCTTTCTTAGAATCAAACATAACAAAATAAAGAATATCTCACAAAATAAATTATATTTAAGCGTGAATCAAATAAAAAAAAATACTTTAAAGAATATATCTTTTCTTTGAAAGAAAAAAACATAACATAGAAAGAACATTCTCGCATAAAGAAAACATCCTTCAACAAAAAACTTACAATAGTAATAGCTCGTTTTTTCTTTTTTATATGTGATTTTGATCAGATTTTATTTTTCGATTTAATCCTCATTTTTAATTAATTTTCAGATGGATCTTCGATTATACTTATATTTAATTTATTATATTTTATTTTGATCCAATTAACCTCTAGGTCTAACATTTGGAAATTAAAAAAATAAAAATATGCTACAATTGTGGATTTTTTATAATATAAAATCTTAAATTAAAGAAAAATATATTAATAATCTTCAATTTATCTCGAAAAGAAGAAAAAAATAAAAAAATGAAGACATAACAATGAACTGAGAGTAGAGTGATGACAAATAAAACGGTCAGAACCCTTAACGGAAACAGGTCAAATCATACACTAAAACTAGCCGTTACCATGAAACTCTCTCTTTCTCTATTCGTCTCTGCACTCATAGTTTTAACTTCGTTTTTTTCACCATTTTTCCTCTTCATCACTCTCTGATTCTCACACCCAATTCTGATTCCAAATGGAGCCACCAATCACCAACACCACCCACCAATCAAAAACCGCCAACACACCTTCAAAGAAACCCTCAAGAAACGCAGAGAATGCGAACCCTAATGTTTCTCACCTTCGAAGCCCTTCTTCAAAGTCCCCTGCTTTGAGATCCTCCAAGTCAAACGCCATCAACCCAGTTGTGCAATCGCCGCAGAACAGGATCCGGCAGAGGAAGTTCGTGGTGGCCAAGAAGAAGAATCAAAAGGGTCTTCGAAACGACAACGTGTCGTGCAAGTGCAAACACAACGGTGGCTCCAAGTGCGTTTGCGTGGCGTATCAGACCCTTAGGGCTTCTCAAGAAGAGTTTTTCCTCAAAGAGAATAAGGGTTGTGATGATAATGGTGAAGATGTTGAAGAAGAAGCAAAAGCTGAGTGTGAGAGTGTGAGTGTTATTGAAATTGAGGGAACGAAACGTGAAGCAGTGGAAGATGAAGAAAAAGAAGATGAGGGTTTCAATATGAAACGAAGGAGGGAGAGGGGTCGGTTATTGGAAGAAACGGGGAAAAGTGTTGCTAAGGATGGGTTTGGGAAGGTTATGCATTTGGTTAAGGCCTTTGAGAAGCTTCTCACTGAACCCAAAAGTTCGGAGGAAAAAAATCACAAGGAGGATGATCATCATGGAGAGAAAGATTATAAGGGCAAAATGATGAATTGTGCTTTGCCTCGGTTGCAATTTGAAGAACATCATAAGGAAGTTGCAGCTGCTGATGCTTCTGTTTCTGATTCTTCTTCGTTTCATTGTACTTCTGATTTGGTTTTGACGCCCGAGAACCTTGGCTTGGATCAAGGGATTTCAGTTTCTTCCTCTTGGGATAGTAGCGGTGTAAGGTTTGACTTTTGGCTCCACTTGATTAGATTAAGGGTAAAAATTAGATGTAGTTTCTGAGGTGCTTCTGGTGCACAGTGTTGTGGTTAGCTTAGGGACAAAAGTTCTCCTTTCAACATTAGAGTTTCACTTTGGTAATCATCATTATAAAAGTTTGCTTTAATGGTCAACATAGATTTTTTAGTAAAACATCAATTCTGATTGTAGAAATGCCATAAACACACATTAGGATCTATACCTTAGTTTTGTCCTTAGATTAGATCTCAACTAACTTTTCTTCATTTGTGTGTCATTTGCTAGTGTTGTTTTTTGTTGATTTGTGTATTGTGTCTTTGGTGGTGTTGCAGTGTGTCTACTAGGACTTCTGGGGGTAGAAGGAGCCGGAGAAATGTAAGACTTCAGATGCTGTTTTTATCATGTGATCAAGTAATAGAATGTTTTTAGTGGCTCACTAATTCAATTTTGAATTTTAATGATTGGGTTTCTTTAGAGTTTGGAGTCATCTGGCACATTTGGAGGGAGTAAGTGGAAGAGGAAGGAAAAGCAAAAAGTCACTAGGCAAAAACCATTTAAGCTAAGAACAGAGGTAACATTTTTGTGTTGATTGGTTTATTATAATGTTTTTTTTTTAACTTTTCAATAACTCTGGAGTTTGGAGAGTAACATTTGTGATGCAATGATACTGTAGCAAAGGGGAAAGGTGAAAGAGGAAGAATTGATGAAGAAAGAACAAGAGATGATGGCTGAAGAAGAAAAGATGAGGATACCAATTGCACAAGGTCTTCCATGGACAACAGATGAACCTGAGGTGAAGTCATCTTTTCATTCAAGTCCCTTGTTTGGGGTGTGAGTGATTCTTATTTTGATGTTATTCATGTGTACTTGCTAATTGTAATGAATCAATGAGCTTAGTATCACTCTTATCATGCTCACTTGTGTACAGAGCTTGTCATGTTTACCTGTTAATTGGTAGTGGATTATATAGCTTAATGTCATTGTTCCAGTGTCACCGTGATAGTCATGTCTTCTTGGTAGTTGTAATGAATTAATTGGCTTAACGTGTCACTATTTTGGTGTCACTTGTTACAGTACAAGTAATATTTACTTGCTAGTTGTAATGAATTACTTAGCTTTAATATCATACTTTCGATGTCTCTTATTACAGTGCTTGTCATATTAATGGATTTCTTAGCTTAATGTCACTCTGTTGGTGTCACTTTTTCGCAGTGCTTGTTAAAACCTATAGTCAAAGAGAGAACAAGACCTATTGACTTAAAGCTCCATAGTGATATTCGGGCAATTGATCGTGCTGAATTTGACCAACAGGTGCCTCTTTCATCCATTTTTTTCTTTTAGTTTTTGTTATTACCAAGTAGTTTTTTTAGGTTTGTGTGTAATTTTTCTCTGGGTGTACATGCCACTACTTGGTGCATGCATGATTTAACTGTCAAGTTCAGTTTGAGCCACTCATATGTTTCATTTGAGGAAAAATTGACACAACCAAATGTGAATCATTTGTTTAATTGCGTAGGTGGCAGAAAAATTGAACTTCATAGAACAACTGAAGTTGGAAAGGGAAAGACAACAGAAGGTAAACATAGTTTCTAAAACATGTTTTCATGACAAAAGACATGCAGCAAGTTACCATGTTTTCTACCATTATCTAAAATACTAATATCTCTGTACTTCACTCACTCCCTTGTATAGATGGCAGAAGAAGAAGAAGTAAAGAGGTTGAGGAAGGAACTCGTTCCAAAGGCTCAACCAATGCCTTATTTTGATAGGCCCTTTGTTCCAAGGAGGTATGACATTGACAGTTAGAACATGTTTTCTGCAAATTGTGTCACTTCATTTTTTTTTTCTCATTATGATGATGATTCTTTATAATGAAAGGTCAGTGAAGCATCCAACAATACCTAGAGAACCCAAGATTCACATACCCCAACAACATCAACCTAAGAAGATCAAGAGCTTGCTGTCATGGAATGACATGAATCCCTGTGCCTCCTATCTAAACTAAGCTTCCAATGGCTGGCCATTTTCTGATATGAAGTGAATAATGCTTTTATATTCCATAATTCTTTCTCTCCACAATATTCAATTTTGTACATTGGCAACTCAATATATAGTTGCAAATTCTTTTTTGCATAGTCATGATCTTTCTATTGTGTAATGAAATGAAATGTCACTTCTTTTTTGTTGTGATTTTGTTATTAATTCATTTTTAGAGAACAAGAAATTTGAAAGATGGTTATAATAAATTTTTGGCTTAAATACTTTTTTGTCCTTATTTTCGTATTGTTTGTTGGGGATGATCCTCATTTTCGTAGTGTTTGTTGTGGATGGTCCTCATTTTTACCAAATGTTTAAAATGGTCATCATTTTCAAAAAATTTGTGTTTTAGTCCTTTTTTGTGACGTCGTTTAAATCGGTAACGGAGCACTGGCACTGTTTGTTTTGTATTACATTGTACAGGGGTGTATTACATGTACTGTACAGGTGGATTATTAACATTAACTTTCCAATTTGGGGCGAAAATTTTCCAATTAGGTCGCGCTGCAATTAGGGATTGACGAGTACATGCAATTTCTTCATCTCCGAGTTTCTTCATCTCTGAGTCTCTTCATCTCCGATTTGCAGAGGAAACAGCCATTGAACGTGGCGATTTGTTCTTTTGATTTCAATTTTTTAGTTAATCATCATTGACGAGGTAAGTGCTTTGCTCGTGGGTTTAGGGTTTTCGGGGTTGTGATAAATTTTGCACATTTGAATCAGTTGGGGTTAGAGTTTTCGTAATTATGTTTTGGGGTTTGTTTGTGGTTGGAATGTTGTGATGTTAAGTCCGAAAACCCTAAACCCACGAGCAAAACACTTACCTCGTCGATGGTGATTAACTGAAAATTGAAATCAAACGAACAAATCGTCACGTCCAATTGTTGATTCCTCTGCAAATCGGAGATGAAGAAATCACATGTACTCATCAATCCCTAATTGCAGCGCAACCTAATTGGAAAATTTTTGTCCCAAATTGAAAAGTTAACGTTAATAATTCACTTGTACAATACACGTAATACACCCTAGTACAATGTAATACAAATAGTGTGCCACCTGTATAGTCCTTCATTACGGCGTCAAAGAAAAGGACTAAATTAAACACTAATTGCAAAAATGAGGACCATTTAAAACATTTGATAAAATATGAGGACCATTCATAATAAATACTACGAAAATGAAGACGAGAAAGGTATTTAAGCCTAAATTTTTCATTTTTCCACAATTCTCGCCACAAAATGCGAATTCTTTTTGCTTGTTATTATTTCACTAATAAAAATGTTAATTAATTAACAACAATATAATATTATGATATATTATTAGAGATGTTAACAGGTCAGATAGGATACGGGTACCCTACTCGCATTATTAACATGTATCCGTTATTCGCGGATATCTATTTACGGTATCCATTATTTATCTTATGCGAGTTCGAGTTTTATCTATGAATATTCCCAGATACGAATTTTTTGCTATTCGTATGTATTATTATAAAACAATTACAAATTAATGTGTTTTAAACAAATCAATAATATTTAAGTTTATTATATTATTTTTGTATTTTTGTATTGATATTTATTCTTAATATTATTTTGTAGTTTTTAATCTTTATCCTCGAAGTTAGATTATATGTAGCAGTAATATCGTTTAAGGCTATCAATTATAATTTTTGATTTGATCAATTCTTTAATAACTCTTCTATGAAGCAAAATCGCAACTTCCCAAATTTTTAATGACTCTTAACAGAATAATAATAATGTATAATCCCTCCTAGAAACTTAAATTTTTCATTTTTTTTTCTTCCAAATACAACCTCAATGCTTAATTCATTTGTGACTTTGAAAGGTATTTCCAATGCATTTCCCTTCAATTTTAAGACAGAAATGTTCCAAACGTAAAAACAATGGTAATTAATTTAATTCATTGTAGTATCAACCAATATTTTACAATTGGATTTGACAAAATGTTAAATGTTTTGAATTTACTTTTGCATAATTTTCAAAACATTTTTTTTTCATTTAACAAATAATAAAATAATCTGATACGTTATAGAACCTTATAATAGGATTAACCTGTTAGATTCACTCATAATTAATCAACAATCAATATTAACTTGTAACTTTTGTGCGTAACCAGAAATATCTGAAACATAATGATAGATTACCATTGTCAAAACTTGAATTTTGTTTTTTTTTTTTTATCAGCACTGAATTGTGATTTATACTAAAATAATGATTTTTTATTGAGCAAATAGAAGAAAAAAACACAAATATATGTAAGTTGATTTAACTCCTCAAAACTATTTTTTTAGGGCTTAAAAATAATTTAATAAAGATAAATATAAAACCCTAAAACTTAATCGTAGAGAAATTCATTTTAGTTTCAGAAATTTAATGTCGGTTAAAAATAACATTGTTTAAATTGAAGGAAAAAAAAATAAAACTTGAGGTAGTAAAACTAAAATTATTCTGAACTTTAGAGAATAAAAATATTATTAAATAAAGAATCACCAAATTACTCTAATTAAATTTTAATATTTTAGAAATAAACAAAAGAACTTGTATATAAATAATTTCTGCATAAAAAAACCCATGACAATATAACGGTCCAAACCCTAAGTGGAAACAGAATTTCAGATTACATCACATGTATAAAAAACCTCACCCACACCAAAACTAGCCGTTAGAACAAAGAGCGTCTTTCTCTTCTTCTTACGCTCTCTGCACACACAAAATTTCATTCATTTTCTCTTCGCCATTTTCAATCCAATTCAATCAAATTCATTTTCTTCTCTCTCTCTCTCTCTCTGATTCTCAGAATCCATTTCGATTGCAAATGGAACTAGCAAGCAATAACAGTAATCAATCAACGACCGCCACTCCTTCAAAGAAAAAAAGTTCAGAAAACACAGAGAATTTGAACCCTAATGTGCCTCATCGAGGCCTTTCTTCAAAATCCCCTGCTTTGAAACCTTTCAAGCCAAGCAACACGAACCCAGTTGTGCAATCGCCGCAGAACAGGATCAGGCAGAGGAAGTTCGTGGTGGCCAAGAAGAATAATCGAAAGGGTTCTCGAAACGATGCCGTTTCGTGCAAATGCAAGCACAACGGTGGCGCCAAGTGTGTTTGCGTGGCGTACCAGACCCTGAGGGCTTCCCAGGAAGAGTTTTTCCTCAAAGAGAGGAAGGACTTCGGTGAGGAAGAAGAAGAAGAAGAAGAGGCAAAAGATGAAAAGGGTTATGATTTTGAAACGGAGGGAACAAAAAGTGAGACTGTGGAAGATGAAGAAAAAGAAGACGGAGGTTCCACTGTGAAACGGAGGAGGGAGAGGGACAGGTTGTTGGAAGAGGCAAGGAACAGTGTCCCTGAAAATGGGTTTGGAAAGGTTATGCATTTGGTTAAGGCCTTTGAGAGGCTTCTCACTATACCAAAAAACTCAAAGGAAAAAGATCACACGGAGGATCAAGATCAGGATCACGATCTTGGAGAGAAAAGGGATAAGAACAAGGTGATGAAATGGGCATTGCCAGGGTTGCAATTTGAACAACAGGCACTTGAAGCTACTTCTGGTTCCGGTTCTTCTTCGTTTTGTTATAATTCTGATTTGGTTTTGACGTCTGAGAACCTTGGTTTGGATCAGGGAATATCAGTTTCTTCGTCTTGGGACAGTAGCCGTGCAAGGTTTGACTTTAGGTTCTATTTGATTAGATCAAGGGCAAAACTTAGAAGCAATTTTTTTAACTGTTTTTGGTATTGTTCTCCAAACGCAATTTGTGTTATTGACTTTGGTAATAGTTACAGTATAAGTTTACATCTAGGTCAGCATATGTCCCCCAAGGTTAAACTTCAATTTTGATTAGAAAACAGTGCCAAAAGTTCCTCTGGGATGGTATCTAAGTATTTTGCTTAGATTAATGATGTCTTTTGGTTTGTATGTCATTTGTTATTATGTTGGCTTTTGTTTATTTGTGTATTGTTTTTTGTCTTTGTTGGTGCTGCTGCAGTGTGTCGAGTAGGACTTCTGGGGGTAGAAGGAGCAGGAGAAATGTAAGACTTTAGTTGCTTTTTCTCATTATATGATTGAGTAATGGTTAATGAATTCACAAATGGGATTTTGAATCTTAACTGTTGGTTTTCTTCAGAGCTCAGAGTCATCTGGAACTTTTGGAGGGAAGAGGTGGAAGAGGAAAGAGAGGGTAAGAGTCACTAGGCAACAACCATTTAAGTTAAGGACAGAGGTAATTTACGATGATTGGCTGAGTTTTTATGATCTCTTTTGCTTTTATTTTTTCAATGACTTTGGAGTCTGGAGAGTAACATTTGTAATGCAATGACTGTAGCAAAGGGGAAAGTTGAAAGAGGAAGAATTTATGAAAAAAATACAAGAGATGACGGCAGAAGAAGAAAGGATGAGAGTACCAATTGCTCAAGGTCTTCCATGGACAACGGATGAACCTGAGGTGAGACCATTTGTTCAATCAAGTCCTTAGTTTGGAATCATAAGACACATTTGGCCTGAAGATTACTTGTTTACCATTTGCACAGCTTAATTTCTTTTGGTGTCACTTGTTAGAGAACTTGTCATTTTTAATTACTTAGAACGGATTACTTAGCTTAATGTCTTTCAGTGTCACTTTTTACAGTTCTTGTCATGCTTAATTGCTAAATATTATAGATTACTTAGTTTGATATCTCTCTTTTGGTGCCACTTGTTACAGTGCCTGTTGAAACCTGCAGTTAAAGAAAGTACAAAGCCTGTTGATCCAAAGCTTCATAGTGATATTCGGGCAATTGATCGTGCCGAATTTGATCAGCAGGTGCCTCTTTTATCCATTTCTTCCCCTCTTTCTATTTGATTACCTGGTATTTTCTTTAGTTTTACTTTAGTTAGTGCAATATTTTGTGGGTGTATTTATACATACTACTAAACTAAGTGTTCATATTTTTAACTGCTAAATTCAGTTGAGCCACTGATATATCTTTCATTGGGTACAAAATACATGATTGTAGAGAACACAACCAATATGTATCATTTGATGGATTTTTAATTGTATAGGTTGCAGAGAAAATGAGCTTCATTGAACAACTCAAGTTGGAGAGGGAAAGACTACAGAAGGTACAATATCTAACTAGCATCTTTCTGTCTTTAATCAGTGAGACATGCACTGAGTTACCATGTTTTCTTTAATCCAAAATGCTGATTTCTCTTGTACTTCACTTTTCTATAGTTGGCAGAAGAGGAAGAGATCAAAAGATTGAGGAAAGAACTCATTCCAAAAGCTCAACCAATGCCATACTTTGATAGACCTTTTGTCCCAAGGAGGTAATGGCTGCAAAAACATAGAACATGTTTTTGCAAACTCCGTCTCTCATTTGTTTTTTTCTTCTGAATAGGTCAATGAAGCATCCAACAATACCAAGAGAACCCAAGCTTCATCTACCCCTAGTTCAACACAAGAAGATCAAGTGCTTGTTGTCATGGAATGACATGAACCCCTACTCCTCATATCTCAACTAAGCATCCAATGGACACTTGCTGATATGATGAAGTGAATGAATGTTCATTTTTCCATAATGCTTTTTTGTACATGGCCAACTCAATATATATGGTTGCAAATTCTTTTTTGCCAAGTATATCAATGTTACTCCATGGACAATCACAGTTTGAGATCTTCATTGAAATGCAAATTAGTTCACTTTGTACTACATACAATTTACCTTTTTCTTGTTGTGAATTTGCTGTTAGGTCAATCATTGTAAAATGCATGTTACTTGTAGTATATTATGATATTTAGAAAATGGGTTCCAAACAAGTTCAAATTAATAATAATATTAAGTTTGTTAAATCATTTTGTAGTTTGTTTTTCACACTCCTTTAAAGTTAGAGAGTGATATGTATTTTTAAGAGGGTGGTGTGTGGGTCAAATGTTGAAGAAGAGGAAGAGAGAAATAACAGAACAATTATTTACTTTATTGATTTTATAGATTGTTTTGGTACATTTTTTAAAAAATTTCACACTAAAATTTTTAACTATTAATTGTTAAATTACATCGGCCAACACATGCTCGTCGCTATTTAAGATTTATATTTTAATAAAAATTAAACAATATATTTATTGGGAAATAATATACTTAATGAATGAAACACAATAATATATTTATTGGGAAATAATATAGTTATTGATCTAAATGTTGCTTCAATTTTCAACGTATAAAGTAAAATAATCCAAACACATTAATGTAAAGTTCAACTGAAACAAAACAAAATGGATAAAAATTAAACGTTATGTTATCAGATAAAACTCAATAATACTATGAAATATTAATAATTATTACTTGAGCCGTGATTAACATGAAAAATGGGAATTAATATAATTATGAAGATTTCTATGTAAATTCATATATGTATTAACTACACAACAAACCTCCCAAAAAATTTATATCATTCCTAATCAATCGCCCTGTATCTAGACTTGTAATACCTACCTTAAAAAACATGCTACATATAGCGACATCTTAGAATTACCATACAAATAAATAAACTAAGTGGTGACTTATGATAGGTATTAATTTTTTAACATTCATATAAATGTTAATTATCTCGGTCTTATTACTTAAAAAAGACCAAAAACATAGCTTTGCTTGATCACTTTAAGATCCCTCACTGTTTACCTAGGTTTTATATCGCGCTTTGGTTTGATTTTCAGCAAGTCCTTTTTTTCTTATTATTTTGTTTTTTTTCACGTTTTCTTATAGGGCAATGTGCAATAGAGAAATAACAGAGCTGAACAGGGAGGTTTAATATAATTATGAGATTGGAGAATATAACACAATGAGAACTTGAATCAAAACCTTAAGACCAAAACTCCAAATCCAAACTAGAAAAAAACTTCAACATTTAACAAAACAAATCATAAAATTCTCAGCAAACAATACTTAATTTTTCCTTGATTCCAATTCTACTAATAAGCAAACATACATCCTAGAGTATGCATTATCGATTCTCAATAACATGTTCAAGCAGCAACCACAATTCGCCCAGCAACTTGGTCAAGATCCCTTCGACCACTAGAAGTGATTTTCCTACCTCTGCAATGAAAATACAAGGCACAAAAAACTTTGAATACCAGAACAGAATTAAGATACAAAAGACAAATAAATGCTTAAAGAACCAACGAGAAGAAAGGATGTCTCAATGTTAACAATGGCAGATGGCTGTATATGGCACAAGGCAAACTAGCATCATATAGACACACCATTGCATTTACGACACCATCAAAACCATATAAAAACACCTTTGAACTTACGGCACCACCTTAGTGGGCCTGCATATTCAGAAATTGTGTATGGTGAATGACAAAAAGCCAATATGCCAGTCTGCCATGGCACAACCATTGAATGACAACATACTTAAGTTAAAAAACTTGGTATTTACTCCATTAGAACTTTTGGCATGTATTTAAGAATTGAAGCATGAATTACCCTTTAGTATCAATCTCAACAATGTTCATGATCTCCAACTGTTGCAGAATGTGTCTGGCGATAGCACCACTGCTCTTGCAGAAATGTGGGGGGCGACTTCCATTCCTCTTGCTTCCACCATAGATCCTCTGGAAAGCACCAACACCAAGACCACCTCTCAAATAGATCTTTCTTGCCATTGAGGCTGCAATCAAGGTTGAATTCAATTAGTCCAGCAGAATAGAATGACCAAAGTGAATATTATATAACTTTTGTTACCATAAACTCACCAGCTCTAACGTAATACCAGTCAGGATCATATGGGGCCAATTCCTTAAATTTGGCTGTTTTTACAATATCAGTCCACTCAGGAAGCTCCATCTGTTGAATGAACTAAACTTTTAGAAACTAGAACAAAAAATCATTCAAGGTTCAAATGTCAAACACTTAGTTACTACTCAAGTAAACTCTAGGAATCAGCGGATACAACATTGATAGACATTTGCAGTACAACAGAAACAGGATTCAACCTCAAATTAAGATGTCAATGAAATAAATTGTAACTACCATTCAAGACTATGGAATGAAAAACCAAAGCAAAACCAAAGCAAACAAATATCTTCCGTACACCATTATACAACACTTCTAACTCATCACATCCAAATGTAAAATAACTCTACCCGGTTTTCCACCCACATAACCACTTTTGAGATCTCCACTGCCACAATTAAGGCCACGCTTGTCCGCAAAAACAAATATTGTTACACAAACACAGTCTCCATCAAAAATTATATCCAGAGGTATAGTTAATAACATACTTACACAAATTAAGAACATTAGGTCACCAGTACAACAATGGATCCCCTTAATACAAGACACGACATTTAATGTAAAGGTTTACCCCAGAATAAACATAATGCAACCAAAAAGATATTACTATCATAATAGTTAAAGAAACATCAGACTACACAAACAACCCAGACAAGTAAAAGAATTCGATGATGAGAAAAAGAGGAATTTCGAAAGACCGAGAAAGGAAAAACGATGAGAGACGTGGAAAATCTAAACCTTGCCAGAACGTTTCAAGTGGGAAGCGTAAGCCTTCACAAAATCGTGTGGCGACACATCCTTAACGGTCCTCGCTGTTGCCATTGATGAATCACAGAAAAAAGAAAAAAATAGGTCTCTCAGAACTCAATCTCACTCTGGTCACTCTGGTAGGGTGAAAGAGGCATTATGTGTTGTTCACAGTTGTTATAAATCAATCTCAGATTAGGGTTTTCGCTTCTTCTTGGGTCATGACCGACCCGATTCTATTGGGCTTAAATCTGTTTCATTTTAACTTGTTTTTTCCAAAGCCGAGTCCATTGGTATGCTAAATTTTCTTTTTACTTCTCTGTGAATATTTTTACAGATAAAACTATTCTGAATATAAAATCTTCTTTCATATATTCGAATATAAATAAGTAAAAAATATTTGTAATTACTTTGCAAATAAATTACTCCAACAATCATTTAGATTTTAAAAAAATATTTTTTTTGTACGATAATAATATGAACTAGTTTTACTGATATTATATAAAATATTAGACCGACACTTTTTTTATATTAAAATATTTTACATACAATTTTATTTTATATTTATAAGGAGATTATCATAAATATTAAGAAAATTAAGAATGATCGAAGCATGCATGAAAGGAAATTCCTTCCAGTGTTAGACTGCAAAATTTATAATTTTTTAAATAAATTTAAGTTATTCGATTTAAATTCCTTTATAAATTATAACAAAAATAAAAAAATGACTTGTCACTATTTACTTTGGATATATACTAATATTTATATCCGTGCAATGCACGGAATTTTTAAAAGAAAATAATAAATATTTTATTTTATTGAATTTTTTTATTATAACTAATAAACTGTCTGTAAAGAAATAATTAAATTCTTTTATTCGTATAACAATTATAAACAACTACGTGAGTGTAAACATATATAGTCCAATAAAATGACTTTATCATAGAAATGATAATTATCTAATATGTATTTCAATATTTTAAAATTGAGATAAAATAAAGATAAAAGAAGATTTTATCATATGTATATATATATTAAAACAAAATATATATTATCTTCATTCATATGTAGTTTTATTAAAATTAATAATTTTAATTATATAATAAATTTTAATAAAAAATAGCATATTATGATATATTTTAAATTTAATATATAAAAAATATAAGATTATTGTAAGATATATTTTAAATATAATAACTTAAGTTAAATAGAAATTTAATAAATTAAATGACAAATTTATACATTAATTTAGTTATTAATATTATTATATTGACATGTTATATTAATAAATGTTATTTTTACGGAATAGGTAAATTATTGTCCTTATATACTATAAAAGACAATTATTCATTCTTTCTTGTATTGTTGTCACTTATTTATCAATTTTAATGTTTTCAAGGATAACATTATCTTTGTTTCTAAAATGTCATGTAATATTACGTAGGTTAGTCTTGTTTCTAAAATTTCTTGTAAAAATTTCTAGATTATTTTTGTTTTCAAATTTTTATTTGGGTTAAATTTTCTTAAATTTAAACGTAAAATCTATATTTTAAACTTTGATATACTTTTTCTTTAAATTTAAAAGATAAATAAATTTAATTGTTTTAACCCGACGTGAAATGTGTTTTTAAGTATTAGATAAACTGATATTTAAACTTTTGAGTTGAAACATATTAAATAATATAAATTACTCATATTATTTAACAAGTAAAATAAAATTTACATCATCATATCTTTATTTTTATTTTAGTTTAAATATTGAAATATATGAAAAGTTACGATGAAAACGGATTTTAATTTTAAATTTAAATTTAAATATTAAAAACATATTTAATAGATTTTATATTATATATATATATATATATATATATATATATATATATATATATATATATATATATATATATATATCCATCCGTATCATAAGCCATTTAATTCCTCACACCAAATCACAACAGATTATTATCTTTTGCTTCTAAAATTATATGTAATATTATTTATATTTATTATCTTTTATTATTAGTTATCATTTATTATTATTAATAATGCTATTGTTATTTTATTTTATTATTTAAGTAAAATATATATTATTAATAAACTCATATTATATATACAAATATATATATATATATATATATATATATATATATATATATATATATAT
>Ga0209589_1009036_pt1 | contig 15280 bp, 11 predicted proteins | sample CowpeawhiteBW_FD_187525 | JGI IMG/M metagenome (GOLD analysis project Ga0209589, IMG submission 187525) | Root nodule microbial communities of legume samples collected from California USA - Cow pea white BW (SPAdes) (version 2) | ecosystem: Host-associated > Plants > Roots > Nodule | place: USA... | reverse complement strand
TTTTTGCTTGCTCTGCGCACACCCACTCTCCAAAGAAAACCTAGCTTTTCACCCTTTCAATTTTGCTTCCTCTGCGCACACCCACTCTCCAAAGAAAACCTACTTTCTCACCCTTCCAATTTTCACGCCCACACCCACTCTCCAAAACGTGTTTCTCACCCTTTCAATTTTCACGTCCACACCCACTCTCCAAAACTGCCACATCTGAAGTAAAATGGTTTAATAAAATTAATTTTAATTTAAAAAATAAAATCCACCTGTGCATGCCACCTCATGGAGTCAACTAAGGGGTCAAAAAATGGAGTCAGGATATCATTTTCCTCTTCCCATATGCCTCAGTTGCATGGTCAACGAACGGGAGAACAGCTTAACAGACGATCTCGATTCAGAAACTGACACCAAGAAATGTTGACGTCGAAGAAGAGACGACATTGGCATTGGTGCATTCTTCCAGGTCGGATTTCAAGTTGTGGGAATAGAATTCGAGCTTGTTGAGCTTCTTCTCGAGCAACCCCATCGAATGCATGAGTCTGGAAGCTTCGAAAAAGGCCTCGTCGCGTTTCCTTATGGCGTGGAGAAGCTTGTGGGAGAGCCGGAAGCCAGAAGAGGGTGGTGCTGCGATGAGTACATGGGGGCTTTTGCGGGTGAGTTTGGAGATGAGGGTACGGAAAATGACTATTAGGCATGATTTAAATTTTTTTTTTAATTTTTAATGTCTATTAATCCTCGGTCATAACCGAGACAATAAATTTCAAATTTTTGTTTCAATTGTTCCCAAAACGGAGACAGTAAGAATGCAATATGCAAATTACCCATTTGATGGATATGTCTCTAATTTTAAATCGAAGTCAAATAACAAAAATAATTGCGACCAAAATCTTTTTCTAAACGGGTGGTCATAGGAAGAAAATGCTAATAAAGTATTTCACAGTAAGAAAGGGCAAACGGAGAAGCTAAGATGGAAGAATCATACCTGAAGGCAGAGAAAGTGTGAGTCGTAGTGAAGTGAAAGGAACCCGTTAGCAATTGAAGCGTTTCAAATTCTTCTTGGTTGCCGGTTTTGCAAGCAAGGTAGAGGGAATAAAAAGAGACTTAAAAAAGTCAAACGTGATGAGTTAAAGAGTGCACATGGCCACACGTGAGGGTAGCTGTCTTAACAAGTAAGTCCACAATGTCCTAGGGAAGGATGCCGCCGGGTGAATAAAAGATATTGAAGCATGGAAGATTCATGCCATGATACAAGTGCAAACACAGTTGGCGACTATTCCAAAGGTAGATGAATGACCAAAAAGTATTTCCCAAAAGACACTTTTTAGCTTATAAATACGACCACAATGGTTGAGAACAGACTAATTTTCAGGAGTCCAGATTTTAAAATGGTAGTACTTACTTTTACGGAACACTAAAAATATATTATATTAGTAATTTAAATATTTTTTTAACATATTTTATAATTTTAAAATCAGTTGCTATTAAGATATTTTGAAAACATATAAGAGAAATGACACAAAAAACCAATATTTGTTCCTCATAGGCCAGGTTCACTTATTTCAATCTAGTGATGGGAACAGTAAATATCCAACCTAAACAAATTCAATTCTTTCCCTCTTTAGTTACTTAGATTCACCTTTCGTTACTCTCCTGTATTATCCCTAGGGTGCTTCCCCACTTTTCAGCCACAAGGATCCCCCTTGGATTTGGTTTCTTTCCGTTGCTGTAGCCTTACCTTCATGGGCCCCTTCTTACCCATTACCCTCTTTCTTGGGTTCTTATCCAATACCGCACGGGGGCTTCTCTATGCACCTCCAACCACTTTTTCTGTATCTCTAAACAAATTTAAAAGTCCTACTTGTCCTCCAGTTAAAAGTAATTACTTTTTTTCTTTCACTGATACACTCTCAATTTTTTTTCAATGGATGTCGATATCTGCAATAGTGTTGAAAAGGATGTCATTTGTCTTGTGGATCTGCAACCCTTTTTTTTAATTTTTATATGTAATTTTTTTGGTTTTGATTCTTAATTCATTTGATACAGTAACCATACTGTAATATGTATAAACATTAATATAGTAGTTTGTTAATTATTTTTCAATTATTTGAATCTGATTTAATTTAAATTTTTTTTAAAATGATGTTAATGAAAAATTGTATTACGGATGTCGATTTCCGCAAAAGGATTTTACATTCACATCATTTTTAATTTTTTTTAACTAAATCAGATCCATATAATTCAAAAAAAAAAACAAATCACTATATTAATGTTTATACATATTATAGTATAGTTTACTGGATTAAATGGATCAAAAAATCAAACCCAAAAAAATTATTTATGAAAATAAAAAAAAATATATGTTGCAGATGTTGACATCTCAACACGAAGTGACATTCGTTGAATACTATTACGGATGTCGACATCCCTAATAGGATTTTACATTAACATCATTTTTATTTTTTAATTAAATCAATTTCATAAAAATTCAAAAAACAATTAACAAATCAATATATTAATGTTTATACATGTTATAGTATACATGTTAAAAGGATCAACATTCAAACCCAAAAAAATTATTTAAGAAAATTTTTAAAAAAAGGTTATGGATGGCGACATCCGCAACACAAAGTTACATCTGTTGAATACTATTGCAGATGTCGACTTCCGCTATAGGATTTTACATTAACATCATTTTTAATTTTTTTAATTAAATCATATTCATATAATTAAAAAAAAAAACAAATCACTATATTAATGTTCATACATATTATAGTATGGTTACTAGATTAAATGGATCAACATTCAAACTAAAAAAAAAATATCTACAAAAATTAAAAAAACTATATGTTGCAGAAGTCGACATCCGCAACACAAAATGACATTCGTTGAATACTATTGCGAATGTCGACATTCACAATAGGATTTTACATTAACATCATTTTTAATTTTTTTAATTAAATCAGATTCATATAATTCAAAAAGCAATTAACAAACCACTATATTAATGTTTATACATATTATAGTATGGTTATTGGATTAAATGGATCAACAATCAAACCCAAAAGAATTATTTATGAAAATTTAAAAAAAAATGTTGCGGATATCAACATCTGCAACACAAACTGACATTCGTTGAATATTATTGCGGATGTCGACTTCCGCAATAGGATTATACATTAACATCATTTTTATTTTTTTTAATTAAATTAGATTCATGTAATTAAAAAAAAATTACAAACCACAATATTAATGTTTATACTAATTATAATATGGTTACTGGATTAAATGGATCAAGATTCAAACCCAAAAACAAATTATGAAAATTAAAAAAAAAATGTTACAAATGTCAACATTTGCAACACAAAGTGGCATCCGTTGAATATAATTGCGGATGTCAAATTCCCCAATAGGATTTTACATTAACATCATTTTTAATTAAATTAGATTCATATAATTCAAAAAACAATTAACAAACCACTATATTAATGTTTATACATATTATAGTATGGTTACTGGATTAAATGGATCAACAATCAAACCCAAAATAATTATTTATGGAAATTTAAAAAAATGTTGCGGATGTCAACACACAAACTGACATTCGTTGAATATTATTGCGGATGTCGACTTCCGCAATAGAATTTTATATAAACATCATTTTTAATTTTTTTTTAATTAAATTAGATTCATGTAATTCAAAAAAAAAATAACAAACCAAAATATTAATGTTTATACATATTATAATATGGTTACTGGATTAAATTGATCAAGATTCAAACTCAAAAAAAAATAAATTATGAAAATTTTAAAAAAAAATGTTACGGATGTCAACATCTGTAACACAAAGTGACATCCGTTGTATATAATTGCGGATGTCGACTTCCCCAATAGGATTTTACATTAAGATCATTTTTAATTTTTTTTAATTAAACCAGATTCATATAATTTAAAAAAATAGCAAACCACTATATTAATGTTTGGTTACTAGATTAAATGGATCAACAATCAATCCTAAAAAAATTATTTATGAAAGTTAAAAAGAAATGTTGCGGATGTTGACATCCACAACACAAATTGACATCCATTAAATACTATACTAATGTTTATACATACAATAATATGTATAAACATATTATAGTATGTTTATACATATTATAAACATATTATAGTATGTTTATACATATTATAGTATGGTTACTAGATTAAATGGATCCACAATCAAACCTAAAAAAATTATTTATGAAAATTAAAAAAAATGTTGTGGATGTCGACATCCGCAATACAAACTAACATCCGTAACATAAACCACTATATTAATGTTTATACATATTATATTATGGTTACTAGATTAAATGGATCAACAATCAAACCTAAAAAAATTATTTATGAAAATTAAAAAAAATGTTACAGATGTCGACATCCGCAACACAAACTAACATCTGTTAAATACTATTGTGGATGTCGACTTCCTCAATAAGATTTTACATTAACACCATTTAAAAAAAATCATATTCATATAATTCAAAAGAAAAATAACAAACCACTATATTAATGTTTATACATATTATAATATGGTTACTGGATTAAATGGATCAACAATCAAAGCCAAAAAAATTATATATGAAAACTAAAAAAATATATATATGGTGCGGATGTCGACATCTGCAATACAAAAATGACATTTGTTTCAACATTATTATGGATGTCTATATCCGCAATACAAAAATGACATCCATTTCAACATTATTGCGGATGTCGACATCCGCAATGCAAAGTAGGTGAGGTTATTATGTTCAAAAATTCTGACATTTGGGGGTATTAGAGAAAGGTTTGGAGGTGCAGGGAGAAGTCCCCTACCGCACAGATTTGGTCAAGCCCAATTTTAACATCATCGACAAATTTTTAATTGTGACAGATTTGGCCGAACATTCTGACATTTGTTTTGTTTTTGGTTTTTATCCTTTTATCTTTCGATTCCCATTTTTTAATTGTTTTTTCTATTTTTTTGTCTATTTTTGTTTTTATTTCTTTTATTTTGTTGTTTTTGTTTTTGTTTTTCTTTGTCTATTTCTATTTTTTTAATATTTATGATTGTTTTGATTTTACTGTTTATGCGTTTTTTTTACTTTCTTCAATTTCACTTTTTTTTACTAGCGTAAACACAGGCGCTATCGCACCTATGTGTATGCATTTTTTAAATATGTGTGATGTTATATTAGTAGGTGATAATATTGTAATGTTATTAAATTAATATATAACCTAAAATTATATTTATTAAAAATAAAGTGAAATATATCATAACAAATGAAAGAATAACCATTGATAAATAAAGAAGAAGAGAAGAAGCAAAGATAGCCGATTTTACAAAAAGCTTGTAAAAGTAATGGTCAAATATTTAAAAATTTAATAAATTATTATATTTAAAAAGTAAAATTGGTATTTTGAAATATGGACACAAAAAGAAGAATCCCCTTTATATATTGTTATAAATATATTTTTTTTCTATTTCTACCTTTTTTTTTGTTTGTCTTTTGGTTTTGTTATTTTTATTTTTTTTGTCCTTTTGACTGTTTCTGATTTTTTATGAATTTGGTTTTGATGATTAATTAGTTAGTATATTTACAAAATAACTTTTCAATATTGTTCTGATTCTGACCCAAGTTCGTCCGACAACCATCATTAGGAACAACCACCATGTTCCCAAGGTATTGTCCGCTTTGGAGCGTTTAGGCTCCGTCACGGTTTTATCCTTAAAAGATGTCTCGAAGGGTGGAGGGAGGTAGAAGTATTTAAACTTCACTTGACCTCGACTCCTAAGCGATGTGGGACTAATTGGGTGTACCGAAACAAATACCATGGGCATATGGAAGTCATTTTTCATTTCAATATGTTGAACCATATAATTGTGAATTATGAATAACCACGGTCTTATTATGAGTCATATGATAAGGACCAAGAAAATAGAAGAGTATGAGTGGTCTTACAAGATAATATAGTCGATTATTTTATTATTAAAAGTCAAACTATAAATATATATTTTATTAATCGAGTTTCATTTTATACTAACCATCATCTTTCTAATTCTTCTTGTAAACCTTTTCTATTCCTTCTTTCTAAATCTTTGTTTCCATTCTTCACTTGTACTCTCCTGATATTGAGGTCTACAATCCTACTCGATCAAAATCTTGATGAGTAAGTTCATCTTTTATTCTTCTTTGGTCTTTTAAGAAAACCTTATGTGTGGGATGTTTTGGGCTTGCATGTGGCTTTTAAGAGCTCAAGATGTAAGGGTTTTATTCTAATTGTTGATCAGAGTTCTTTGTATGCAGGTATAGCAGCCTGATTGAGGTAGAACCTTTTGAGAGAACCTTTTGGGTCCTAGGTAAGGGAAGCTACTAGTAATTTTACATTTACTCATGTTGGTTTAACTTTGACTTGTGTATTGGTTTCAATTGAGATCATGTGATTGTTTCATTTTGGTTTTTGTTTGATTGAAAATTAAACTGTGATGAACAATGTGAAGTGTTTGCAAATAATATGGCATGAATTGATTTGTCAAATGTTGAACTCTACTCGTAAGATTTTTTAGTATAAGGATGGAATTGATTTATGATTTTATTGCTCGAACTATTGTTCTTGGGTTAGGTTAGTAGTGTTGTTTGTGGAGTTGAATTGATTTGGTTAGGATTGTCCATTTGATCTATCTAATAGTTATTTTGAACTAAATGTGTTCTTTAAACTAAGAAGGAACTAAAGTTGCATAAATAGTCAAGTTGAACAACCTATTCAAGTCAAGTTGGAAGTTAAACTCTGATCCAGTACTTCAGAAAATAACTTAGCGCTACTCATAAGACTCAAGTCAGTGACCTCCAATGGTCCAGAATGTTGGGCACAACTTTGGGACCGTTAGACCGATGAACAAACAATGTGATAAATGTTGCGAGATCTAAATCTTGACTTAAGAGGACAAAGATAATTCAAAACTCTAGAGAAAATGTCAAGGAATTTTAAAGACACAAAACAAGAAAATTAAAATTAGAAAATAATAGGACTACCAAAGAGATTTAAATGAGACAACACGGAGACTCTAAGAGAAAGATGTTGACATGAGAAGCCAAGGTGATTTGCTTCTTAAAGATTTGATGAAGATTAAATGAAGCACTTTTTGAACTATCTTGAAGCCATTACCATTGGAATGAGCCTACATTGATGAAGGAAAGGAGATTTGATGTTAACCATGTTGATCAAGGCTGGAACCTGTGCTCTCCATGTAGGTACATCATTTAGAAAGTGTATTTTAAGGTTGTAATTGATAAGTGCCAAAAATGAGTAATTTTCATATGAAATGAGGGCACTTATGTTCTTAATTTGTGTTTATATCATGATTGATTCTCCCTAAATCTAGAAAAGAATGAGCTTCCAAGTTTTTGTTGAAAAGAAGTCACTTGATCCCTGTTTTGTGTAAATTTCAAGTACAATAGAGTAGAGAGAGGAAAGAACTTAAGAGGAGCAAAGGAGAAAGCAAGAAACAGAGAAAATAGGGAAGAAATGTTGTCAAGGTCGCTTAAACCAAAACATGCTCGCTCAAGCTAAAGCCACTGCCGCCATTCGAGCCTAAGCGACGCAGGACCTCGCTTAAGCGAGCTCTCGTGTAGTGAAGACCATCTCTTGCCGCCATTCTCGCCCAAGCGAGATCTGATGCTGCCAATCTCGCCTAAGCGAGATCTGATGCTGCCAATCTCGCCTAAGCGAGACCCTTTCTTCAGCTCGAAGTACTCATTCTCGCCTAAGCGAGATCTTTGCTTCAACACTTCTCGCCCAAGCGAGAGGCTTTCTTTAACATGAAGAATTTTTTCTCGCTCAAGCGAGACTCAGGTAGCTTGAGCGAGACCTTCGTGGAGTATAAATACTCCGTGAATCAGAAAGTGAAAACCAGCTGGGATTTTGGAGAAGAATACAGACTTGCTGCAGAGCTGTGACCAGGAGCAAAACACAATCATATTTTCTTCTTCTTCTTCTTCTTTAGTTAATAAGTTTCGATGGCTGCCATGAATGGCTAATCTTCTCCTTTGGGATTGAATGTAATCTACTCGAACTTGGATGTAATCTGGTATTATTTATATATAACATTTATGTTTTACTCAATATTGGTCTTATTGTTTTGCTCTTAATGCTTAATTCTATCTGATCAATAGATGTTTTGATTTTGATTTTTAGATCTGACTGGAAAGTATTTCTGAAAATCTGATTTGAACAATGATACTTGATATACTGTGATGCTAGGAATAGATCTCAATATATCAATTGCTTTTAACATTCGACCGTAATGCTGGATAGTTTGCTGAATATGTGAGGAATCAATATTCAGGAATCTAATCTTATGAATTTTATACGCGAGGGATCGGTATAAATGATTTTTGAATGTGCATCAATATTTGTATTTTCAGATGTTATGTATTATATTCATCCAGATTACAGACAAGGGAGATAGATGAAATTCAATCCCAATTTTTCTTATTGATCTTTTATCTAATTTTCTAATTTTACTGTATTCTGTTTATGAAATTTAATTTAACTACCCATGATCTATCAAATTAAAATTTCTGTATATATATGCTGATCGAGATAATTATTTATTTCAACTAACGCTGTTCCTCGTGGGGTCGACACTCTTACTAAAAAATCATTATACTGCAGTTGACTTTTGGTACGCTTGCCAAGAGACCAACAAGTATTTTTGGCGCCGTTGCCGGGGAATGGTGTTCTTTTGAAATTTTTAGTTATCTCATCAAGCTTTGTCGTATATTTTTCTTAATTAGATAGTTTATTGAATTTTCTCCTTTGTAGAAATCCTTGCTTGAGCTGTTTTGATTTATGCTCTAAAGAGGTCAAGTTCTTGAAGATCGATTAGCATTTGACCCGGAGATAGAAAAGACAACGAGAAGAAACAGAGGAAAAAACAGAAAGAAGCAAGGAAAGACAAGGGAAGAATCTTCCAGTACTTCCATCACATCTCAATCAGAAAACATGGAGAATCAAAGACCAGCTCCAACCAGAAAGACACTTGGAGACTATGCTATGCAGCAAGGGCCAAGATATTTTTCTAGCATAACAATACCACCCACTACTAAAACTTTGGAGGTGAAGCCAGTTTTCCTCAACTTAATCAGTTCTCATCAATTCACTGGAATGGATAATGAAGATCCATATACTCATCTCTCTACATTCTATGAATTGATAGGAACCATGGGCTTTCAAGAAGGAGATCTTGAGCATGTATACATGCAATTGTTTCCTTTTTCTTTGGTAGGTAAAGCAAAGGAATGGCTTAAGTCACATCCAAACCAGAGTTTGAACAACTGGAAGGATGTTGAGGAGAAATTCTTAAACAGATTCTTTCCATCATCTCGCTACATCAAAGCCAAAGCTGATATTTCGACGCTTAGGCAAGGACCAGGTGAGCCATTCCGTGAAGCTTGGGAGCGATTCAATTCTTTATTGAGGAAATGCCCAAATCACGGATTTGAAGATATTGCTTAGTTGAACATATTTTGTAACGGTCTAAGGCCTGATACCAAGATGATATTAGATGCAGCAGCAGATGGAACAATGATGAGTGTAGATGCGGAGCAAGCAATAAGAATCATTAAGGCATCCACAGATCATCAACCTCAACATAATAGGCAAACTGTTCAGAGCAAGGGAGTGCTTGATCTTAGTACTACAGATGCAATCTTAGCTCAATAAAATTCTGACTCAACAGATTGAAGCACTGACAAAGCAGATGTCTAAATTACCAGAGCAGTTGCAAGTTGTGCAATCTTCTCCCTGTCAACAACCCATGAAATGTGACTTTTGTGGAGGCGATCATCCAAATGGTCATTATTCTTATCAGAGTAGCTCACAAGGAGAAGTTCAATATGTGAGTAACCAAGGAAGACCAGGAAATTTCTCCAACAATAATAACTTTTCACAGGGGTGGAGAAACAATCAAAATCAAAATTTTGGATGGAAGCAAGATGCTGGTCCTTCAAACCGACAACCTCCTTATCAACAGCAACAACAACATTATCCTTCAGTGCATGACAGAACAACTAAACTAGAGGATACTCTAGAAAAGTTTATACAAGCTTCTTTGACCAATCAGAAAAATACAGAAGCTTCAATTAGAATTCTTGAAATACAGGTTGGACAATTGGCTAAACAATTATCAAATCAATAAGCAGGTCAATTTTAAGCCAACACTCTGACTAATCCAAAGGAGCATTGTAATTCAATTACTACCAAGAGTGGTAAAATTGTGGGAAAAGGGATTGGAGACAACCTGGTTGTAGAGGAGGAGGTGTTGGAGAAAAACGAGATAGAGAAAGAAGAAAATGAGTGTGAGGGAAAGGAAGAACAAAATAAAAGAGAGTTTGTAAATAAAAGAGAAGAAAAAGAGGAAAAAAATAAAAATAAGGAGAAAAAGAGGGAGAAGGGTGAAAAACAGGTACCTCAGTTGAAGAGCCTAGCATACCCTCAAACTCCTTCCAAAAAAGACAAGGAAAGGCAGTTTGCAAGATTCATGGACATTTTTAAGCGAATGCAAATCAATATTCCTTTTTTGGATGCTATGGAGCAGATGCCAACTTATGCAAAATTCATGAAAGAGCTCCTAACAAAGAAAAGAAAATTTTCTGAAGAAACAGTGGAGCTTGAAGCGGGGTGTAGTGCCATCATTCAAAAATCTTTACCTTAGAAGTCAAAGGACCTTGGAAGCTTCACTATCCCAGTCACAATTGGAACATTACCAGTAGATAAAGCATTGCTCTACTTGGGTGCAAGTATAAATTTGATGCCTCTGTCTATGCTACGAAGAATATGAGATCTGGAAGTAAAGCCTACAAGGATGACATTACAATTAGCTGATAGATTTTTGAAGTATCCATATGGAGTGGCAGAGGATGTCTTAGTTAAAGTTGACAAATTCATATTCCCAGTCGATTTTGTTGTGATGGATATTGAGGAAGACATTGAAGTCCCTCTGATACTGGGAAGACCTTTCATGAAAACAGCCAAGGTCATTATTGATGTTGATGATGGCAAACTGAAGGTCAGAGTGCAGGATGATGAAGTCAACTTTAATGTATTCGAGGGAATGCAACACACTAAAGACAAACAACAATGTTTCAAAGTGGATGTGATAGATGAAACTTTTTTATCAGCTAGGAAGCAAGTGACAAAAGCAAACCCTTTAAAAGAGGCTTTAGCTGGTGTTCATGATGATGAGGCAGCAGGAGAAAAGAGAAAATTACAGCTGCAAGAATATGAGGAAATGAGACTCAGCGCTTATGAGTCCTCTGAGATCTACAAGGGAAAGATGAAAGCTTATCATGACAAGAAAATTCTCAAAAGAGAATTTTATCCTGGCCAATCAGTGTTATTGTTCAATTCCAGATTGAGATTATTCCCTGGAAAGCTAAAATCAAAGTGGTCAAGACCATTTCTTGTCAAAACTGTGAAACCCTATGGAGCCATTGAGCTAGAGGATCCTGAATCTAAAAGGAGTTGGGTTGTAAATGGGCAAAGGTTGAAGCCCTACTTTGGTGGTGAGATCGATAGGCTCACCACAATCATTCAACTGGACGAACCTTAAATGAAACAGACGTCAAGCTCGTGACGTTAAATAAGCGCTTCCTGGGAGGCAATCCAGTGTTTTAATTATGTTCTTGCACTTCAATTTCATCTTGTGTGATTAAATGTGTTTGTGTATGTAATTATGTGTTTGTGTTTATAGTTCTATGTTTGTGTGCAAAAAGGTGAGTTTTAGCATCCAATCATCTAAAAAAGGCAAACCATGCACTTTTGGTGTTTTCAAACAAAACTGGTGTTTTAAGCATGTGAATGAGTTTTGGTGCCAAAATTGAGTTCATCAAATGCTAAAAATTAACTTGTTTTGGCCAAATTGTAAAATTTGAGTTTAAAAGCTTGATTGAGTTTGTTCATATGAAACCTTTTGGAATGGTAGAGAATTGATTGAAGTATGGTTTGGTGTGTGTTTATGAGTTAATTGGACTGAAAGGATCATGGAATGACTGAGTGAAAGTGAACAAAATTTTGAAAAGTGCAAATTTTGAGAATTCTCAAAACTACACGAAAAACTCGCCAAAGCTAAACATGTCTCGCCTGGGTGAGATATGCAGAACCTGAGCCATCCATTTTTGCTGATATACTCGCTTAAGCGAGTAGTGGCTCGCCTGGGCGAGAATGCCCTGTAGCAAAACACTTTTGGGCGACACTGTCTTGCCTGTGCGAGACTTTTTAAAGTGGTTATGCACGCCCATCTCGCTTAAGCAAGACTCGGTCGCTTGAGCAAGATATCGCGCTTAAGGCAGGGACAGGGGCAAAAATCACTCATTTGTTTTTCCCCCAAACTCTCGCCCACGTCTCGCTCATATTCTCCCTTCCTTAGTTTTGAGCGCACCTTCACTCATTCATTTATCTGCATTTTAACTCACAATTCTCTTCCTCCCTTTGCTAATTTCTCTCCAAAGGTAAGTTTTACTTCTCATTCTCTTCATTTTCATTAAGCATAGTCACGTTTTTGTGCTCTTGCAAACCCTAGGTAGTACCCATGCTTTGTTTTGATGTTTTTTGTGTTTATACTGTGGGTTTTAGTGTGAATTAATGCTAGAACTGAATAATATGGGTTGCCTATGGATGAATTGATTCAAAAATGTTCACAGTTTGAAAGTGCACTCAATGTGTTTGATGAAATGTCATGCTGAAATTGTTCATGTTTGTTCTTGGTTGGCTAGTGAATGGATTCTGGAAACTGCTATTGCATTATAATTAACTAACTTGGCAAGATTTTGGTGGGTTAATTTTCATCCTTGCGGGTCAATGGCTAGAACAAAGACAACATCTAGACTTCCCGATACTGAACCCAACAAAGGGAAGAGGAGAAGACGTGCAAGTAGCCCTTCTCCTGAAAGGCCAAATAGCAATTTGTTTAGAGACCCCCAAAGAGAAGAAAGATATGAAAAAATAAAGCACTGGGTCTTTATCAAAGAAAGAAAGGTGGTACTACTCCAGGACGAATATGATCCATTCTTGAATGGCCTTATCAGGAGGATCTGGATGAAGTTGGCTGACCTGCTTCCCAAATTTGATCCAGAGATTGTTAGAGAGTTTTACGCCAATGCATATTCTGAAGACAATCCTGGAGAAAAGAGGTATAAAGTTAGGGGGAGGTGGGTAAATTATTATCGAGCAGCCATCAGTGAATTCCTTGGTAATCCACTACCTCTGGAACCATGGCAACGCTGTGATTTCATAAGAAAAGGAGGAGTCATGAACCTTATGATGAAAATGAAGTGGCACTCCTTATATGCGCTGCCAATCGATCTTATCAAGTCGGGTCCATTGGAAATCCTCTCAGAATTATAAGAGGGGATATGAAAACCTTATCCCAAGTCTGGACCACATTCTTACTTGCAAACATAGTGTCCATTGGCCACGTGTCAGACTTGAATGTGCCTAGATGTCATCTCCTTTATTGCATAATGAGGGAAGATCTCACTGTTGACGTCGCCACCATTATATCTGAAGAAATCCATAAATTTGTGAGGTATGAAGTCAACACAAGGAATGAAAAGGCAAAGGGTGCTTTGGGTTTTTCGGCTTTAATCACAGCTCTTTGCCAAGATCAAGGGGTGGAGGTGGAGTTAACTGAAAAGATACGACCTTCAATTACCAAGAGATTCATTGAACATTTTTGTACCCACCCAAAGGACTTGGAGCAGCCAGAAGAGCCCTAGCTAGACCAACAAGCTGAAGACCAACCAGCTGAAAACCAACCAGCAATGGAAGAACAACAAACAGGGCCCACACAACAACCTTAGCTCAACATGAATAATGAATTGCTTGAGCAGATGAGATATCTGAGGTTACAGATGGAGCACACCCACAAGCAAAATGCTTCCATTCATAAAGGACAACTCCACCTTCAGGAGTACCTCTATCAGAATGTTCACGGACCATACCCAGGCATGACTCCACCATATTTCTTGACTTATCTACAGTGGCATAGGGACAGTCCTATTTTCCCGGGGGGAAGTGGACCTGCTGCATGTGAGGGACCATCAGGAGCTGTGGACAGAGATGACTTTGTTGCTGACACAGATGGAGCAGACATTGAGGAAGAGATTGATTTTAGAGGAGATTGATTCACATCACCAGTCCACTCTTCAGAACTCTATAAATACAGTTTCATTGTTTTTTTCTTTTAGTATTTTGCAATATTTATGTAATTAGTACTATTCTGATTTAGTTGTTTTGGCTAGAAAGCTATATTATCTAGTTAATTAACTATTTAACTTTACTTTTTGGCTTAGTATTTTGTGCATAATACTTAGAGACAACAAAAAATTTTTGGGAATCAACTGAGTGAGTATTCTGAGTCTAGAACAACTGAGTGAACTGAACACAGAGGTGAAAAAGGAAAATTTTGGTTGAATTCATAATTAAACAGGATTAGGATATTAGTGCTGGATAGTTAGTCAAGATAATCAGTTGTAACAACAAGTGAGATACCAAGGAAATAAACCAGAAAACCTAGTGAATATGTGAATCCTTAAACAGCTTGAGTGTTTCCGCTGTTTGTTGATAAGTTGATATTGCTTGAGTTTTCATTTGATAACATCACATTTGAAGCATGGAAAGGATTAAGGCAATTTTGTAGAATTTATAACTCAGTGCCAAATAGCCAACCTGTAAATAATCATCCTTTGTTGATAGCCCATTTGAGCCTAATTGCTTGAATTGTGCACCTTAACCTTAACTTGAATTATTATCCTTTCCCTTTGCACACTTAGAGATAGAGAGCATAGGTGCATTTTATTCAACTGTAAGGGTAATTGGTTGGTAGAATTGCACTCAAGGAAGAAAAGGGCTGAGTATCATAATTCACTCTTTAGTATTGTGTAGGGATGTATATATTTACTCAAAAAAAGGGAAAGAAAAGAAAAGAACAAAAAGAGATAAGAGTGTGATAACGCTGTCGTTGACGCGATCAAATTAATACAACTAAACTATAGCAACTTTAGTATTGCTAAGATAGTAGTCAAGAAAATAGAAATGGTAAAATAACCCTAAGTCGTCTCCCAACGAACATGGAATTGATTTTTAACAAATTAGTTCTTATAAAACTATACAAATGAGTTAGTCAAATAAAATAAAAAATATAGGGGATTAAGATAAACAAAGATAGAAATAAAATTTAAAAGATAAAAAGAAATAAAAAACAATA
>Ga0209589_1009031_pt1 | contig 15295 bp, 7 predicted proteins | sample CowpeawhiteBW_FD_187525 | JGI IMG/M metagenome (GOLD analysis project Ga0209589, IMG submission 187525) | Root nodule microbial communities of legume samples collected from California USA - Cow pea white BW (SPAdes) (version 2) | ecosystem: Host-associated > Plants > Roots > Nodule | place: USA... | reverse complement strand
GAAACTTTAAAAAGTTCACAAAATTAAGTAAAGACTTTGGGGAATTAGATGATAAATTGATAATTCAACATTTTCATCATATTCATACTATGACATACACAATGTATTCTTTAAATTTTAGCACATTCAAAATTACATAATACTTGTCTTTTCCAGTTATATAAGAATTTGAAATGTTAATGCAAGAGTCCATAAAAGAAGTAATTAATATACACAAGTGCAAGTTTTTTTTTTTTTATTTTATGCGGGCTTGCGGGCCGGCCCGCACGGGCCTGCAGGCTCACTATCCTGGCCCGCCCCGCGTTTTTTCTACGGGCTCGCGGGCCGGGCCCTAATTGCCATCCCTAGTAATAAGTCTTGCTAGATTGGTGTACGGATTTGATTCCTTGTAGTAGTTTTTTTATGCATATTACATAAGTTATGTATTCAAAGTTTTAAATATGAATATTATTGTTTATTTTGATTAAATTATAGTTAATGTTGATGCAAATATTTATTTTAAGGGATTGAGTGGTTGATATAATTGTAAAGAATTAGAAAGTAGCCATAACACCTCTGATTGATTAATATTTATAATCACATAATAAACATTAATTGTAATTAATTATATGTGATGTGATAAATTTTACCCACAAGACTTTTCTTACATCTATATGATTGATTATGATGAAATATTAGATTATATTTCTCAAATTATCCAAAGGAATTAAGAAAAGAAACATAGTCTAATAGTTTTATCATTTGAGTCTAATCACTACAAGAATGTAGCATTTTGGCGTCGGCCCAAAAAGGACGCTATGAAGCCAAAACCGACGCTACGAGGAAGTTCGCATCGGCCTAGTGACAGTGTGGTGCACCATGCCATTTTCCTAGATTCAAAAGCTATTTGCATCGATTAAGAGCGAATGAAGATTTGTGGCTCAATTCGCGTTGGCTTAACCGAAGAAAACACATCAGAATATAATAATCATTTTTTATGCGTGGGCTAAGCCCACACAAAATGGAAATAAAAAATGTTTAAAATAGCTTTGAGTGAGTGTGGTGTGGGCTCAGCTGACGCAAATGTCTACAAATTTGGAAAAGAAATATTTGTTTCCAGGCACATCCCAGAGACTACATCCAATTCAAAAACCTGCATTCAAACAACAATCCTGAAATCCAATATCATTTTTCAAGCATCTTAAAGGTTGCATCCAAGCACATCCAAGAATTTGCAAACAAAGTTAAGAACATTATGACTTAAATGAGATCAAATTACAAGTTATACAAAGTCCATAAATGTAAGATCAAAATAAGACAAGTCTACTGTTATTGTCACTATAGCCACATTACAGTCAATATTTTCCTCTTTTTTTTTTTTACAATGCATATCACACTCTGTCAAGCCACATTATAGTCAACATTTTCCTCTCTTTTTTACAATGCATATCACACTCTATCAAAGTAATGCCAAGCATTTAAGTATCACATTTGGTCCAAAGCAAAAACTAATCAATAACGTAATCAACCCAAAGCAAAAACTAAATAATAAATTACTAATTACTCATCCATTTCATTGTTTTTACTTTTATGATCAATCTAAATTACAATTTCCAATATCCCTAAAATATATTGCTTACAATTTCCAATTATACTCTAGCTATTTCTAATTGATTGGATTTCTTTCTGAAAAAGATGGGGAACAATTTTAAAACTTATGAATTCAGGGAAAGGGATATAAAAAGAGACATGGATAAAAAAGAAGAAACAAACCAATGGGAAAAGAAAAAAGATAATTGCACTCAAGTCAATTCAATTAATGTTGACAATGAATTCAATGTATATATGGAGTGTGTAGTCATCATCATCTCTTATCAAAGGGGTCACAAACCATAATAGAGAAAAAAAGCATTTATTGAAAAGAAATCGATAAATATACCTTGAATCAATTAAATATTTTATGTCTGAGATTGAGCATATATTGTGCCTCATTCAACTACATCATTACTCAATAGATATTTCTGCTTACATGAAAACATAAAGAGTTTGAGATTTGGTCAGGGAAAGGCTCTTGTTGTTGATATGGGAAGTTAGAAGAAGATGGATTATGCGACTAACAACAATACACATGATATTTATCCTTTAATAGAGATATTTCTTAGCGATGAAAAACATTACAAAATCAATAATTTCATCCTCATATTACTGCGAACGAAATCGTGAACCCCTTCATCTCGCAAGCTTTTCAATCGCCTCCCAATCGAGCCTCATAATCACCTCTCATGTCGCATAGAATCAATATAGAATCACAACGTTGTTCACTCAGAGTGCTACTTTATAGGAACTCTTTGCATGCGCAGAGGAAGGAGAAGGAGATAACTTGTGCCATTGAAGCTTGACGCAGAGAAAGGGGAAACAAATTTCTTGCTCACTTGCTAACTTCGTTGCCGCCATTGAAGCTCACTTGCTCAAGGAAATGTGGTAGAATTGGGGAAAACGAACTCCAACTCGTGGAAAAAGGGGGAAAACAAAAACCCTAACTTCGCATAAACACAAAAGGGAGGCCCGCTCTGACACTCGTGGAGAAGGGAAAGAAACCCTCAATTGGCAGAAACAAAAGGAGGCAAAAGTGAAATTGGGAAATGGGGGAATTGGCAGAAGTAAAAACCACCTGATAACGTAACCTAATAACTTTTTTTCTTCTTTTAATTGAGTGTAGTATGCATCGGCTATTTGACGTTTTTAATTTTTGAGTGATGCGTCGGCCAAGCCGACGAGAAGGTCAAACGAATTTATAGGACTAATTTCCTTTTAATAAATTCACATAAATGTTTGTAGAGTCTGTTGTGCTTTGGTTAAGCCGACGCCCTTTGCGTCCCCATGACAATCGACACTATTTTTGGAAGCAAATACTAACATTTTTGTAGTGAATTGAATAAGACTTTAGCCAATAAACAATTCTTATGTCACTAGAATCATTAATTAAGACATGTTTATAATGATAAAACATGACATTTGTTATAGTCTCAAATTATGATGATGAGCATGTGTTTTTAAAATTTGTAGTTTCTCACTTTATAATATTTCAAATATAAATTGTGATATTTTCAAACTAAAAAAGATGTTTCCCCTTATTTTGGCTCGTTGCGAGTATAGTGCCCGGTGTGCGATGCATCGATGTTATTACTCATAATTACTTGAGGAATAAGGGAGACAGTCTGGTTGCGATAGTGGGATACATCAAACCATCTATTTATGGGAAACTAGATGTTGTTGTGGGGTGAAAGGCCGCAAAAAACCAAGGCTAGATTATGATTAAGGATTCTAGATGAATGTGATGGTCTATTGGTTTGATATGGTTGTTTGGATGTTAGGGGTTGTGTGTTCAAAATAAAGTTTGATTGTGATCTTAATGCTTAAGTGTTACTTGAATGAGATGTTGAGTATTATTTGTCGTGTTTTATTTATGAAATTCTTTTATATATCATTGTTTATGGTTAGCTTACCCCTATTTGTTTGTTTGTGTGTTTGTTATATGTGCGATGATCGTATAACGTGTGTTATACGGGAGCAAATGATATTGCAAATAATTTTGGCATGGAGTAGATTGACGAGAGGATGGGGTGAACTCGGGAGTTTTTATAATTTATTAGTTGTTTTAAATCAGATACTGCAGACTATGAAATTTTCTTTTGTTCGCAATTGTTATTTGTATTTTTCTAGACAAATTGACGTTTTGAACTATGTAATTTAAATCAAATTAAAAAGTTTATTTTATTAGTACATTTTCAATGATAACCCTTTTTCAGCAAATGTGTTCAATTTCTAGCTTTCCATGACATCCCAAAATTGGGGTGTTAGAATACACATTCAACTATATTGGCACAAAATAAGCTTACATAACAACAAATGGAGGAATTAAAGAAGCAAATGAAAAAATGCATATTGGAGCACCTACTCAATCCTCATCTTCGCAGGTATTGGGCTGCGTTTTCTGTGCAAGAAACCATCCTAATGGCCATTGTACAGTTGCAAATCCAATTCAAGAAGAGCAAATCAACTACATGAACAATCAAAGAAGATAAAAAAAAAATTAGCAACCACTACAATCAAAATTATGGGTGGAAAAGTGGTCAGAATCAATTTCCCAATTGGAGACAAGATGTTGGACCCTCCCAAAGACAACCATAACCTATCCAATCTGACAATTTGACCAAAATGTAGGATGTTTTAGCACAAATCATTCAAGTATCAACAACCAATAAAAAGAGCACTAAAACATCAATTAGAAACCTGGAAGTGCAGGTTGGACAACTCGCTAAGCAGTTGGCTGAGCAACATGAAGGTAAATTCTCACCAAACACCAAGGTAAACACAAAGGAATAGTGCCAATCCATTACTACTAGGCATGGCACTATGATAGGTAAAGGAATATGTGATATTTTTAGAAGAGAAGTAGAAAAGGAGGTTAAGAAACCAGAAAATAACAATAAACCACAAAAAGAAGCATTGAGTGAAAAAAGAAGAATTAAGTGAGAAAAAAGAAAAAAACAAAGAAAATAAATAGAGTATGAAGATGGAAATAGAGAAAAATAAGAAAGATAAGAAAAAATAGTAGAGAGAAAAACCCTTCTATCACATGGCCACCACCATGTTACCTGTGTTCTACATCTTTCGATGAGTACCTCAAGATGTCTTGCTGTCACACCTACTAGCCACAACTGGTAGAACACGTGCGAGAAACCATGCTACGGACCACACTCTGTAACGTCAGGTGGAGTTCCCAATACGAAGAACATTCATAACGTCTCAAGACTACCAAACTCGTTATCTTAATACTGAGGAGGGCAATCTAACTAGACCTATCCGTACACGCCAACACGCGCACTCACACCGGCAACACTTGTCAACCCGAGCCGCAACACAAGAGTTCCTCGTGTTCATCCGCCATCCCGAGCCACAACTTAAGAGATGCCATTTCGAGCCACAACTCAAGAAATGTCACGTGCTTAACCCCTATCCTGAGCCACAACTCAAAGGATACGTTCCGAGCCACAACTCAAGGAACACCAGCAAGCCGACCTTCGAGATATCTTCAAAGCCTTGTAGACCACACACATCCAAAGCAAGCAAACTTCATTTATGTTGTAGCAATATCGTCTAACGCTACTCTTGGGCCGCAAGGTGCATAACGCTTCCAGATTGTAACATCCCATCAGGATATTACGGATTTTAAATAAAAAGTAAAGAAATATTACGTCAGCTTCATTTATTAAAACACCATTTCACAAAAACGCGGGAAATTTAAAACTTTTATTACACCGACAATAGTCCAAAATTCCATAATTTATAAAACACAAAATAACATAAACATCCATAGTGTTTACAATTTAATTTTCAAGAAATAAATCATAAAACTCCCAAGCTAGCCCACGCTCCGAGTCTAAGCCTCACCAAGACCACCTGCATCCACATCATCTGCTCATGTGTACCGAGTACACGATCATCTCCAAGCACAAGCAGATAGGGTGAGCTAATATAATAAACACACACACACACACACATATATATATATATATATATATATATATATATATATATATATCAATAAACATATAATCAAATACATCAAAAGTAAATCCCTTCTTTCATCCTACATGACCACAACCATGTATGATATCATTTCACCACAAAGGAACCTCATCCTTTTCTTTCACATGGCCACAACCATGTTACCTGTGTTCTACCTCTTCTAGAGAGTACCTCAAGATGTCTTGTTGCCACACCTATCGGCCACAACCGATAAAGTACGTTCGGGAAACCATGCCACGGATCACACACCGTAACGCCAAGTGGAGTTCCCAAATACGAACATAGTCCATACCATCCCAGGACTACCAAACTCGTCAGCAAATTACTGAGGAAGGCAATCCATTTGGACCCATCCGTACTGGCCACAACCAGCACACTCACACCAGCAACACTAGGCAACCCGAGCCCCAACTCAAGAGTTCCTCATGTTCATCCGCTATCCCAAGCCACAAGTCAAGGGAAGTCATTCCGGGCCACAACCCATAGAATGCCACATGCTTAACCGCTATCCCGAGCCACAACTAAAAGATACGCTCTTGGCCACAACCCAAGAAACACCAGCAAGCTCACCATTGAGATATATTATTAGCCTAGTAGACCACGTATTACAATTCCAACACATGTAATCTGACAGAGCAGTAACATTTGTTTTGAACACACAAAAGCACCATAGGTCGCTTAGGCTAAAAACCCTTGTCCAAACAATCCATCTATCTCGCTTAAGCTAGGCCCACTAGCCTGAGCGAGCCCCTAGTACAGTTGTAGCCCACGAAGTCTCGTTTGAGCGAGCTCCTTCTCGCTTGGGCGAGACCCTTCTTCGCCCAGAACTAAAATGCCTCGTCTAGGCGACGAGTTAAACAAAACACCATTTACTCTCTCGTATTCTCGCTTAGGCGAGGGGCTCTCGCCTGAGCGAGACACTCTTCATTCACCATGGAGTTTCCAGTTTGAGCGAGATGCTTAAGCAAGATGGCCTGTCGCCTAAGACCAGAATCCTCCGCCCGAGCGAGATGCTCAGGCAAAAACAATGGTCGAGTCTCTACATATCTTGCCTAGGCGAGCCTGGCTCGCTTGAGCGAGAATTGCAGACTCTGGCACTATTTTACGCACGCAACATCAGCAATTGTACCCAAAACACACTCCCAATCATACCAATTCAATTTAACAACATTATACCAACATTACAAGCATAATTTAGACGCAATATAGGCCCCCAACCCCAAATTTGCACAATAGCAGCATACTCAGCGCAGAAAACCCATCATGTTCATGCAATTAGGTAAGAGTCTCAATGAAACAGTACCAAACCAACCAAACCCCAAATTCATCACATATACAACACGAAATCCATAGCATATAATCATCAAATTAATGCAATAAGACCAAGGCATACTATTACGGGTTCAGCTCCCCTAACCTGAAATTTCCTTGCTTAAAACTTGAATTTGGGTTCCTTTAATCGCCAATGACTTGCTTTATCACCACTTCAATTTCCCCTCTCTAATTCACTCATAATTCTCTATTTTAACTTGAATTCGTGCACCTTACCAGTTCTTAAAAAACTAGCCTCCAACACCTTTCTTTCTTATCTCTCAAATTTTACCTTTTATAGACACATGATTTCTTCTTCATATAGATAGATATAGGATCTATGGAGCAATTACTTTGAATCGATCTTACCTGAGATCGGAAATCCCAAGTTTGTCTATGAAGAACAAAACTAATTATATTAGTGTCTATGACGGATTTTTCCTTGGGGGCTCTTCTGCTAAGGTTTTCTCTACCCCTTCATGCTAATTTTTAATAAAAAGAGAGTTAAATATGGGTCACTAAGGTTCGAACCCATGACCATGTTTATCATCAAGCAATGCACAACCACTCAACCAGTTTATGTTCAGTGATAATTCCTATAAATATAGAGTTATATTATCACTCCTCACGCTCAATATATCATTAAAATTAATAATAAAACAAACAACACATACATGGCATACATAGGAATTGAACCCAAGTCCTCTCACACACTCAAGTACTCTCAACCACTTAAGCTTGTACTTTTCCACGTCTCATCAAACAATATTTAATGCCATAAAGGCTCCCACTACCTGCATTTATTAATTAATTAATTATTTAATTAATTAATTTTCACGGTTTTTACACAAACCACTTGGCGGGGGACACGTGCCGCCAAGCGCCAAGCGCCGCTGAAGCCATTGTCTGCAGGTGTTGCCTGGCGGAACAACCTTTACCGCCAGGCGCCACACATTCCAGTTTTCCCCTACTTTCATACCTTTCGTCTAGCGATCATACTCCGTCATCAGGCGCCACACAGTACTCACGCAATACTGGTTTCTTAACCATCCAAAATCTGTTTACGCATTGACCACTTATTGAAACCTTGCCTTAAACTCTCTAAGTTAAGTAGTCCTATTGTAGTGTATGCTCACAATTCACCTACACAAGCTACTGCATACTTTTGCCAAGACACTCATACCAATTTCTTATGGACTTGCACATATGTGAATCTCATGCTAGCATCATGTGTCCATAAATGCCCCAACTTTCAGTATAATTGCACTATTCTCAATTATAACCCATAGCCTTGGTAGCCGGACTAACTAGAATCAATCCTCCCATTTATTAATTTTACCATATCAATAGTAATACCAATCTTAGATTACTTACCTTTCACACCTTTTAATTTGATCAATTACCCATAACTTCTAAACTTCCAGTCTTACTCCCTCACAATCCCATATCCAATTTTTGTATATACCAACTCATCCTGCACTGTATAAGCCCTCAAAATTCTTCCAGCTCAAATTTAACTCCAATTTATACTTCTAACTCACAAGTAGCACCCTAAACCTCTATCCAATGACCCATAATTCATTTCTTAACTAATTCAACTCCCAACCGAGAGCCAAACTCAGAACCACATCTAATAGCAACACAAAATTTCTTTCCTCTGCGCTGGCGCCTGGCGGCACCGAGTCTGCCACCAGGCAGTGCATCAATTCTAGGAAACCCAAAGTTTTGTCATGCACCTACGAGAACTCCAACCTCCTCATTTCATACTAGTCTCTCAAATTTTCCACCCAATATACTCTTATCATACGCTTATAAGTATTATTAATACATTATGCTTTCAATACACTAAATTATATTACTTGTGCTCACACAATTCCCTCTAAGACCCAAAATCCCCAAATGTTCAACTCTAAAACGAGAACATACCACAATCATCCAATTTCCCCTTATCACCTCATGATTTCACAATTATTCACTTCCATTTAGTCAGTTAATGATCTAAACACCCTTTCCACCGATCAAAAAGCGCCCAGAACACAGAAAACCCGAGAATCGAACCAAAATAGCCCGCGTCGCCTAGCGATAGTTCATCACCGCCAGTCAGTTCAAACAAAACCCAATAAACTGGGTTGTAGGCACGCGTTGCCTGGCGGCCAGGACCATGCCACCAGGCGGTTCCTCTTCAGGAACCCAGAAATAACCCAATAGTGATGTGTTACCTGGTGGCAGTTCATCACCCGCCAGGCGGTTTTTGGAAAAATTCCAGAAACATGAATTTTATACAGTTTGTATAGAGTTTATGCACCAAAAAATCATATATTTCATGCAATTAAACAAAACAAATTAAAGGTACGGTTCCAACTCCCCTAACCTAGATTCCTTGCTTAAAGTTTGATAATTTAGAGCTTCCATTTTTGATCACCAATGGTCTCCTTAGTGCTACCTCAATTCAACTCTTCTTTTCATGCAAGAACCACAGTTTCTCTCTGGAATTTCACTCCTCACAATGCTCTCCAATGGTAGGCACCAAAACTCTTTCTTTCACCCTTAATTCTCACTAAAAATTGTCTTAATTAGCAATGATGAAAAGGAAAACGAGAATTGGCATTAAGCTGGCTTAATTGCCATTCAAAATCCATTAGTGGTTGTTTTTCCAGCCTCCCTTAGCTGCCCATTGTCAGCTAGGGTTTCTATGCCCTTTCACATTCATGCCAATACCAGATCAAGTACAAAGTTGCAAGCCCAGTGTTGTGGCCCAGTTAAGGGTGTAACTTTTCCAACAAGTGCATTAGATCAGTTGTAGTACAATAAGGTTGTATCCACATGAATTTGGTAATTAAATTAGTAATCTACATTCTAACCCAAGTTTGGCAATAAAACAGTAATGAAAAGTTTGGTTTGGTATTGTTAAAAAAATATTAAAACTATTTTAAGAGAGGTGATGTTGATTAAGGTGTTGGGATTGAAATTGGCTTCTTAACTCAATTGTAGTTCCCTTAATTATCTACAAATTGTGTTCTTTGGTGTTTCTGGAAGTACGCTTTACTTTTATATCTAACCTCATGTTTGAGAGTTAGAACCTAAAGTTGTCAAACGCACGATGTCCCCATCGAAGTGGAGGATGTTAGTTTTGAAATGGTTGAAATGCCAAGAAGTGGGGGGTTGAATTGGCTAGTTAAAAATTTAGGCTATCTTTGAAAGCTAAAAATCACCTTTAATTGAATCATTTAGATCACCAAGTTAGGATGCAAACAGTATTGAATTGTACACTTTCTATCGGTCAAAAACAGAGTTAATCGATTGATTTTACTAAACAAACTTTGTTCTGTATAATCAACCGATTGAAACAGGAAAACAATAGACTAAAATACTAGGAAATATGCAAAAGTGCAGATTTGAGTTTTAAACCAGAAACAATGCACAAGAATGATCAAGACAGGTTCTAAATGATTATGCAAACATGCTCAATACTGCAGATGTCATGAAAACATGCAAGAACATGAAAAAGATGATTAAAACACAAGTTCTTGAAACTTTAAAATGAAAATGCAAGAGAGAAAGGTTAGAGGAGAGAGGAGACCACGAGATTTTTATACTGGTTCACTCAAACCTGAGCTACATCTAGTTTGTCAAGGCAAAAGGAACTTAACTTTGCACTATTTCAAAAGATTTACAAAGTATCCACCCTTACACTTTCAAAATATGAAAAAACACCACAAAAGACTCTTGAATCACACAAGAATCACACAAGCACAGCAAGAATCCTCTTGCAGACTTGGAAAACCACCAGGCACACACAAAGCTTGAGAAAGATCAAACCTCAGTGGTAGCACAAGCCAACCTACCACAAACCACTTTCTCCAAGCTTCAAACCAAGCCAAAAGCTCCAAGAATTGATCCAAGATCAATGTTCAAGTGCTGCAAACTGTATGATCACGAAGGAGAGAGTTTCCGCAAGTTTCCAGAAGAAATCTGCACTAAAAAATGGTCAACAGACCTCTCTTTCGAAAATCACAGCCTTTATAGTCAAACTGTTACGAAATTCAACAGGTTGATTTCCAAATCAATCGGTTGATTTCACTTGACTTAAGTGAAATCAGTCGATTAAAAAATAAATCAACTAATTGAATTTGTTGCAGTTTAAGACTACTGCAGCCAACCTTTTAACCTGTTAAAAAACAATTCAACAGATTAAAAGAGGCATTTTAACCTATTGAAAAACCATTCAACAAATTAAAAGACACACCTAAGACCAAATACATCTAATTAATGCTACAAGGTCTACAATATGAATTACAAACTTCAAATACACTTTCTTAATGATGTAACTATGTGGAGAGCACACGTTCCAGCCTTGATCAACATGAATAACATCAAATCTCCTTTCTTTCATCAATGTAGACTTCATTCCAATGGTAATGACTTCAAGATAGTTCAAAAGAGTTTTATTAAATCTTCATCAAATCTTCAAGAAGCAAACCACCTTGGCTTCTCATTTTAACAGAGGAACCCTTGCACTGAGCACAAGACTCTTTAAACGAACTAAAGCCGCATATCCATGTCTGATACATGCCAAGCATTAGGAGACTTGATTGGATCTAAACACTAGACCATATGTCTCTACATATAGTGTTGATGAGGTATGATGATTGGCCAAGTCACCAAAGTAATAAATACAAATCAAGTAACCAAATGTAAAACAAGAACACAATAATTATGCTATCAAGTGCAGTTAAAGAGAGAGTTTAGAAGTTACATTCAATCACAAATAGGAAGAAATTAGATTATCATGATGATAAATACAATAAGAACATGGAGTAGCTTCCCTCCTTCCATAACTTTACAAAGATATACAATAAGATCTATAGCTAACTAGGGAGTTTCTTTCTCTAAAATTGGTTTACAAAATCAACATAGGAATCCCATGGACATGTATATTTATAGAAAATCAAGTGCTGCTCTCGCTTCCATTCTTGAAGATTAGCTATGGAGGTTTCCTTCATGAGTGAGTTTTCTTCCGAGCTTAGGCAACACGTTGGTGATCTACAATGGAGGTTTCCTATACCACAAATATTTTCCTTTTATACTCACCTTCCAATTTGAAGCTTAATGTTTCCTGATAGCAATGATTTCTTTTTTTATTGAATAATTAATTTTTTTCTTTCAAAATTTCACATTCTCATTCTTTACTTCATTTATTAAAAAAATGTAGTAATAGACAAACAAACTATTACTAATATCTCACACGTTTATATGTGATTACATTCTAGTAAAAAGTATTACTAGGAAGAAAATTTGAAACTATTAAAGGTAAAATAATGCGAAAACGTAAATTAAAAGAATTTTTTCATTTATATTTAGCAAAGCATGTCTTTTTCTTATTTATCTTATTTTTTAAATTTTCAAACAAATATATATATATATATATATATATATATATATATATATATATATATATATATAGTACTATATAAAATAAGAGTTTAATTTTCATCATTTTTTATATTCTTTTTATTATTCATTATTTATTTTAATAAACAAAAAATAATTATAATTTTAAGAGAAAAATCATAAGAAAATGTGTATAAAAATACATTTATAAAAGTGTATATTCTTTATTAATACCCGTGAAACACATATGTGTTTACTTTTTTTTTATGAGAATAAAAAATAAAAAAATTATTTTTATTATTATTATAATGAAAAAAATAAATATTTTTATAATTTTATTGTAAATAAATTTTATTCATTTTATATGTATTTTATAATTAAAAAATATTAAGTTTTAAAAAACGGTTAAATCAAAAAAAAAATTTAAAGAAACGGTTACTTAAAGAATAAAATTGAAAAAATAATCATTTTAATTTAAAACACTTTTATTTAAAGTATAAAATTATAAAATATTATAAACACAAATAATAGGAATCCTTTAAATATAAATATATATATATATATATATAACACTAGTGAAAATACATCAAGTTGTTCTCACTTTTTTACATTTTAAAAGTAAATATAAATAATTTTTAAATTTTATTATAAGTTTTTAAATTTTTTTAGAAAACTATTTTCATTAAAGATATTTATTTTAGTTTCAAAATTATTAATTTAAAAGAAAAAATAAATGAACAAACATTAAATTTAACAAAGAGGTTATTAAAAAAGGTAAAAGTTATAACGTCCCAATTAAATAGATAAATCCAATTTAATAAAACGCCACATACATAAATATCCAGAGAGTACGAAGATTTGGGATATGAAGTACACAGTACCCCTAACGTATTCATAACAAAAGAAAGAGGCTCCACATGGCCTAAAAAAAGATATAGAGTCTCGTCAAGAGCGAGAGAAACTTAAACTACTAAACTCCAAAAGCTGTGGGCCCAAAGTGAGCCCAATACCCGTCCAAGATTCATCAAGTTGCAGCATCTCTACCATCATTACCACTGCCAGGAATTCTCACATCTGCTCACATCAATGAAATTGATGATCATCACAATAGAGAAAACCACACACAACATACAAGCAAGGAAAAGGGTAAGCTAGTGTAAATGAATCTTATATCATAACAGTCAACATGCAGTTTCAAAGTCAGACACAAATAACAGACATTCACCCATAGATTTCCAAATCATTTGAGACCCTAAGACTTGACTATCCGGATACGTAAAATGAGGCACCTCCACAAGACAGTGGAATTACATCCTAGCAATGAGGTGTCACCACGAGGCCTTCGCGGAATTACACCCTTACAAGAGGCACCACCACGTGGCCTTCATGGAATTATGTCCTGGCCTTGAGGCACCACCACGATACTCGCGTGGAATTACATCCTTTTGTTAAGGCACCACCATGAACTCTCACCACGAGGTTCATGGAATTATGTCCAATAGGTGAGACACCACCAAGGACTCCCATTAGGAAGGTCCATGGGATTACGTCCAACAGATGAGGCGCCACCAAGAGCTCTCACAACAAGAGTCATGAAATTATGCCCTACTCATACTTCGTACATGTTTCACCAACCCAACAGAAAGTTCTCATAATACCAATATCATGTATAACAACCAATCGTACAATTCATGCTTTCCAATTCATACACAATGAAATAACATATCATTTATATCTCAACCTCATATGTTAATCAAGACATCATCCCTCAAACTTTTCTAGTAAAGCATTCAAGTCAGGTAAACAATCAACCACAACATTGGCCATTCACGTTATAGGACAAAATCTAACCTAGTCTCGCTCAGGCTAGAAGACCTCGCTTAGGCGAGAGATCCTCTCGCTCAGGCGAGCCCCTTCTCGCCTAGGCGAGAGCTCGAGCAGTGAAATAGTTGCTCCTGCGGATTCTCGCTCAAGTGAGTCCCCTCTCGCCTAAGCGAGATTACACTTCGCTCAAAAATGCAAATGAGTCGCCTGAGCGACTATTCGCGCAGAAAAGCTTGGGTGAGCCTCTGTTAGTCTCGCCTAGGCGAGGCTGCTCGCTTGGGCGAGAAAACCAGTGCCCGCCATTGTTCCTTCACACAACAGTCACGCAAACACAAAACCCAAAAGCTAAACGACATTTTCATCAAATCATAGTAGCATATAATCCACAGAATCATACAATAGCATTAGTGCAAGCAGAAAACGAACTAGACACATGGACCCTAGCTTCCCTTACCTGGAAATAGCTAGAGGAAGGGTTCGACTCCAACAGTGGGGACGCAACAGTTCCAGGGACAGACGAACGAGCTGGAATAAAAGAATGGAGCGAGTTTTTAAAATGGTTCACAACGAAACCCTAGCTAGGAACACGAGCATACGAACGGAAAAGGAATGTGGAAGTCCTAGAATACTTACACGAATCAAGAAGACGAAGCTGGGCTCACTGGATCGAGATTGGGGTTAAACCCTAGCAAAGCTCTGGAGAGAATAGGGAGCGTGACGACTGTGTTTTCTGTAGAGTGAAGGAAATGGGTGAGACTAGGGCAGATTAGGTCTGAATCCTCTTTTTGGGCCAGTCCTTAGGTCCAAATCGATTGGGGCAGTCCTTAAAATAAAAGGCAGAAAATAAATGGGCCTTACAAAAGTGGTAAAATAAATGTCTTAATTAAAAATATTATTTATTAAAGAATAAAATTGGGAATAAAAATTTGGAAACTAAAATGTAGTATCCATTATATATAGTTATTATTCATAACTATCATTGCTATTTGTTATTTATTTTAGTAAATAAAAATATTTATAACTATTTTTGAGATAAGATCCTAAGAAGATGTATAATGAAAGTGTATCTCTTCGTTAATTGTTATAAATGAGGTATAATGATTGATAAAGATATATGTTATTGAGTTAAAATAAGTATAATCACATAAAATTATATATATATATATATATATATATATATATATATATAATATATATA
>Ga0209589_1009027_pt1 | contig 15302 bp, 8 predicted proteins | sample CowpeawhiteBW_FD_187525 | JGI IMG/M metagenome (GOLD analysis project Ga0209589, IMG submission 187525) | Root nodule microbial communities of legume samples collected from California USA - Cow pea white BW (SPAdes) (version 2) | ecosystem: Host-associated > Plants > Roots > Nodule | place: USA... | reverse complement strand
ACAAGTCAACTCAAAAATAGTCAACCAAGCCAACTTAAAGGAATTTTAAACTAAAGAAAATAAAAGCAAAGGAAGGGATCAAGGAACTCCCTTTCTTCTAAGCATGTGCCATGGGCCATCATCCTTGGTAGGGATCAATCCTTTATCAAAACCTCCCCTAAATCAAGTCAAGCTCCATCTACAAAGGCTTAAAGAATTTGTGCTCAAATTCTCTCAAAGAAGGGGAGGATGATGAAGGATTGACCCCAACCAAAGATGGAGGCACATGCTTAAGAAGACTAAGCATGTTTAGAAAGGAAGTTCAATAATCCTTCATCCCTTTCATTTGTGTTTGTTATTTTTGATTCCCTAAGTTGACTTAATTGAATCAACTTTAGTTGACTTGTTGACCTTTGACTAGGTTTGACTTGTTGACTATAGTTGACTTGACTTAAGTCAACATGATAATCTATGTTTATTTGCTTTGTAGGTTAATTAGGAGTAAGAAAACAATGCTAGGTGGTGCATGATGATTGGGGAGCATAAATGATGTGGATCAGAGAGTAAAGCAAACGCATAAAGCATAAAGTAAAAGGTAGTTTGTAACTTCATTCAATTTATTTTCCCACCTTGAATGAGCTTAATCTTAACTTCAACTGCATCAACAAACGTTAAAATATCCAAGAAATAATTTATGCAGCTAAAAAACAATTTTTAAGACATTTTTATCACACAAGTTCAAATAGCCTAATTATCAGAATTGTTAATTAAATCACTTTTTAAGCACACAAATTCAATTAAATACTCAGAATTAAACATTGAATGAGGGCAAAAATACTCATTCATCATTTGATAATGTTGTCGTTGACACGATCAAATTAATACTATTAAACTATAGCAATGTCAGTATTGCTAAGATAGTAGTTAAGGAAATAGAAAGGGTAAAGTTAACCCTAAGTCGTCTCTCAACGAACACGGAATTGATTTTTAACAAGTTAGTTCTTATAAAATCTATACAAAACGATTAGTCAAATAAAATAATAAAAATATGAGAGGATTTAGATAAACAAGAAAGAAATAGAAAAGATAAAAAGAGATAAAAAATAGTAAAGAAAATAGATTGATTCCATTGCTTTTTCAAAATAGATTCATCATCGGTTATCTAAAGATTGTTGCTCAATTAATTATTGTTGTAGATTTACAAATTAATCAATGTAAAATCTCAATTAATTTGTTGGTGTTTGTTGGTGTTCTCACTTTTAACCAAAGTACAGTCTCAATTAAAAGTGAGAACTTTTAGACTATCCACAGTAAATCCAACCAAAGTACAATAATCATGTCTATTCTTTTATCTCCTCACCAAATAAAAAACTTAATTAATCAAAGTAAAGTATTGATTAATTTTTCATTAGAGTAAATACCTTTAACCAAAGTAAAGTCTCAATTATTGGTAAAAACTCATTCAATCATATGAAAGTTTCTAAATAAAATCAAAGTAAAGTCTCAATTCAATTTAAAAACACTTGGACTCATATGATCAACATGGATATAGATTTAAGACCATTACTTCTTACGTGATTCAAAGATAAAAGACATAGATGAATTAAAACCTTAACAATAATAAAATGAACAAAGAAATTATTTCATTCTAACCTCATAATCCATAATGAAATTACAATGGAATCAACCCAAGAAGTTTAGCAATCCATAGAATGCGAAAGTAAAATAAAAATAGAAGAATGGAGAGAGAGAAAAAGGAAACGAAATTAGGCCCCCTAAGGGTTCCTAAATTCTAAAGTGTTGAGCTTTTTTTTCTTCTACTCCCTTGGTCTCTTTATATAGGACTTGGACTAGGCTTTTCGATTGCTAAAACCTTTTAAATATCTTTTAAAATAAAGATAAATATTATTTATCTTTATAGTGATTTTAAATAAACAAATATTTGGAGAGATAGTTAGTTTTAAAAATATTTAACAAATATAGTTAGTTAATAATTTGTGATATAATTAAATAAATTAATTATTTAAAGATATCTAATAAATTATCACCTATTAATATTTGCATTAATTTTCTCAATAAGCCATTTTCAATGCTATAGTCCAAATTTGTTGGGAAATCCAAAAAGATAAATATTTGCACTTATGTCCCTCTCCTTTGACCAGTCTTTGACCATATTTGAATATTTGACCAGAGTTTGACTAGTTGACCATTTGACTGTCCATTGATAGGATGACACGTGATGGCTCCTTCTCTCTCCTAAATTAGGGTTTCTTCCTCATTCCTCCCTTGTTGCTTCCGTCGTGACTGTAGTGGGTTCGTGAATGACAAAACGCATCACTGGTGCATGGTGGCTACCATGTTGCGTCATTCTTCTTCTTCGTCGACGAAGGCTGCACGAATGGTGGTTCTGCTCAAAAATGGTGGCGCGTATTGCTATAATGGCTTCATGGTAACGCTGTTGTAGTTCAAGTGCCGCGAGTTCTCCATCAATGGATGCTTCTGGTGGTTCACGAAAGTGCAGGTGTTGCTGGAAGATGAGGCGAGGTGCAACGATGAAATGGTGGTGCATGTGGTGATGGTTTCCACTGCTGTTGTGGTGCTGCTCGTTCGACGTTCACGGCACTGCTGTGGAGATGGTGTGACGAAGGTCTGTTGCCGGCATCAATGGCTGAACGATGGAGTTCTCGTGGTGTAGTGTAGGGACGGTGGTGACGGCTGAAACATAGTGAAAAAGGTGCTTAGGGTTTTTTTAGGGAAGAACGTGATGATGACGTGACACTACTTTATTGGACAAATTCTTTAGTTGAGATTATGCCCACATGGCTTCTTCTGGTTGGTCAACTCAATTAGTGGAGGATTGCCACATGGCATGATCTTAGTGCATCTAGTTTACGAGAGAAAATAGGGGTGGAAATAGACAAAGTTAGAGGTGTAGAAGTAGATTTTCTGTAGCCCATTTGGAAAATGGGAGTGTATATGTAATTTAGGGGGTGCAGAAGTGATTTTTTTCTGAACTTGCTAATTTCAGCCTTATTCAAAGGTAGTTTGTAACTTCATTCAATTTATTTTCCCACCTTGAATGAGCTTAATCTTAACTTTAGCTGCATCAACAAACATTAAAATATCCAAGAAATAATTTATGCAGCTAAAAATCAATTTTTAAGACATTTTTATCACACAAGTTCAAATAGCCTAATTATCAGAATTGTTAATTAAATCACTCTTTAAGCACCCAAATTCAATTAAATACTCAGAATTAAACATTGAATGAAGGAAAAAATACGCACTCATCATATTCAAATTAAATATGATTGAATCAAGAATCAAATGCAACAATAACCAACTTAATTGAACAATTATAGAGAAAGTTATGCACCAAACAAGCAACAAAGGTCAATGTTGTCAACAACCAAACTACAAGGACCTTGCGATAAAATCTTCTCTCACTACAGTGCTCCGATTCAAGATCCAACCGGTCAAAGTTAAGAACTATGTGTTAAGGATTAGATGCTAAAATTTCGGCTCGATCCAACGGTTAACGAAGTAGGAACCTTCATTTTACAAAACGTGTGCAGTGTAGGAAAATGGGTAGCGCCACACCATGTGCTTCTTTGTTGTGAGATTTTGATTTGTTCCATTGCACAATTTGATATCTTACACTTTTATCTTCTCAACTCATTTCAAACATGCATGATACCAAAAGTTAAAAAGAAGAAAGAAAAAACTAACATCCCATAAAACTTTTCTGCAGCGTGAATGAAAGAAAGAGAAGAAACCATGGTGAGAGAAAATACATGTGAAAGAAAGAGTACTCCAAATCCTAAAGTTGTTGGTCCAAAACGAGATTAAAGAAAAAGAAAGGTGGCTGCACCAAAACTCATGACATGAAAACAAAGTGAAATAAAAAGAAGGTGAATGTAATTTATATATGGCCATGCATTCACGTGTGATATAATAGGACGAGAGAAGAAAGAGAAAAGCAAATTCATATGTGGTGGTTATAAAGGAAGAAAGAGAAAGTATTAAGGAAACCATGCACCCATATTCACGTAAAAAAACTAAACACAAAGAAGAGAGAGAACATTTAATTTCATACAAAACAAATGCTGCAAAGAAAAGATATAGCAAAACCCATGCAAAATACAAAGATACAATGACCCCTAGCTAATGCTTACGGTCCCACCATTCCCATAATGCCTTTCAAATGATATACCATAGTATATTACTAAACAAAGAAGGAAACTTTAACGAGAAAAAGAACCCTTATTTATAACAATCGAAAACCGAATGGGTGTTAACACAATGATTACATCACCTCTTTAAGTCTAAAAGCAATGAAAGAAGAACGACCATGGAATACAAAAATGTGCAAGCACTGTCACGAAAAACATTGGGTACATACTTTCAAAAGATTAAAACCAAGGAAAACGTGAACAACAAAACTTAAACCTCAACCCCTTGTGTTTCTTCATGAGCGAAGACGATGTAGACCCCCGCATGCATGAACGAAAGACAAACTCAATTGCAAAACTGGGATCCCCTACCTACCATTAACTCTTGACTAAGCCATCACCCGTGACTTTGCCTCATGCATGAAAGAAGAGAAGAAAAATGCAAGTAAAAGCAGTGGCACCATGCACACATATAAATCATCCCACTCACAAAGCTTCATGCAATATTGGAACGATACCACAACCACAAAATTCATGGCAGCAATGACAATATAAATGATGACCAAAAGAAGGAGTAAAAATAGAAATATACAAAAGGTTGGCTTTCCCTACCTGGATTTCTTCTTTCCCTCTCCCGTGGTCTTCAACTCTCAATTTCTCTACTCTTGTTTCTCTCCCTCTCCTCTTCCAGAAACCCTAACTTTTAACCTATATACCCCTCTCACTCCAAATCTTTTCTGTTAATATCCTTTGCTTTAAATTTATTTTTCTTGGCTGTTATAATATTTTAAATCACAATTCAAAAGATAGAGGAAAAAAAATAAGAGATAACCATTTGGGTGTAGCGTGAATCACATATCTATATACTAAGCTGATGCAGCACCCCAATAACAATTTATGCATATAGATATACACCAAGCACACTACATTCCCGTGATTGAAGGAAGAGAAAATAATTTCATATTTCGTGGGCCTCACTCCTTAAAGGAGAAAAATGAATTTAAAACCAACACACAAAACAAAATTCAGTCTACCAGGTTTGAACTCCGCAACTGCACACTACTAAACACAACATTCACCACTAAGCTACATGATATAACATGCATTATAAGTATTAAAACACTTATAGTTCATAAACCATAATTCCTTACATCACTTAAATAAATATTATAAATACTACAATAACTTAAATCACTCAAATAATAATTATTTCATTTTTCAAAATTAATAACCTAATTAAATTAAATAAATCAACAACATTAATCAAGCCATTAATTTTTCCCATATGTTTCTCTTTAGTCTAATTTTTTCCCGCATCTTACACTTTCCCAAGTTATTGATGTATGAAAGAAATGATAGGGACTTCAAAAATTTGCCTCTAGTGTGAGAGCCTAGGATGGTTTTAGGGTGTAAAAGCATGTTTGACTTTTCCCAATTAAAGAGATTGAAAAATGACGAGGTCTTCACAAGTTATCCTTAATGTGATCACAGTCTTCAATGTAAAATGCCCTAATTCAAAATGAATGATGGGAATATATGAATCACAAACAAAGTGACTGCCCTAGTTTAGGTTTGACATTGATAAAGATGGACTATGTTAAGGTTGGTCAAGGTTTAGGCTTAGTACGGAGGATTCAGTATGAGCAAAAATGGAATTTCATGAAGAATGAACTAAAAGCGGACAACCCAAATTTAACCAGATTGCTTGATTGCTCGTGCTGATTTTGGAGCTTTGAAAACATGTCAACCAAGCGTAAACTACCCTAGTGTTTAAAAGCAAATATCTGAACACACTTTTTCAATTTTTTTATCCTTTTTTAGAACAAATCTGTTAGCAAATCAAAATTTTCCTCTAAATTAAAACCTTTAAAAGAAAACAATCAATCTTTGATTTGTGTGGACTTTATTAGGCTTGTATCGTTGCCAAAGTTAGGGGTATGGATGTAAATGATATTAAAGGCCCAAAAAGTGATGTGATGGTTGTTTCAAACAAGGATCTTTGAATAATGTTTCATTCATAATTTGTTTCACTTCTTCTTATTCACATTTTGCTTCTCTTTTTCTTTTCTTTTCTTGATATAACCATTTCTTCTTTTTTATATATATTTTTGTAGTGGTGAACTACCATTCAGATGAAACAAATGCAAAAGTTATGTCAACTCTTAGTGTGAGGGTGACCCTTGTTTAGGGTAATTTGAAAGAAATTTTTTGGAAGGCTCAAATTGGGTAGCAAAGGATAATTACTTTTGTTTTTTTTATAAAGAAACATGACCACACGTCATTTCAAAACATGATTGTGTTTAAAAAAAATTAATTCACAGGAAAATAATTGATTTCATATGACATGATGTCCCTTGTTTTGTTCTATTTTTTCTTCACTTTTTTTTGTCTTACTTTTGCCTAGACTATCCTTCATTGTTTTTAGTCTAGCTAATTTTTCTTTATTTTTTTGTTTTCGTGCTCAGAAAGTTTTTTGTAATCATTTTAAGGTGTGTGTTCCCTTTATGATAATCCTCCATAAAAATGAAAACAAAGTTTATGATGGAAGAGAGATGGAAAAGGAGATGGATTTGAGCAATTTCATGAATGTAAGATTATATGAGTACTTCAAAAGAAATGATAATAAACAAAATTTTATTTCTTTATTAAATCCACTAATTTGACCAAAAAATGTTTGATGATTTTCTCATTTTTCGTAAGAAAGATTCCAAGAATTTGGTGATAAGAAAAGTGGGAAACAGTTTGAATTTATTTTAGTGCAATTTTTTTTTTGTTTATTTTTTAAAATTATGCATATGCATGTTGAAACTATGAACAGGGTATCATAGATAGATGACCACAAAATGGGAATGCAATGCATGTTTATGCATCGCAGAGCACTTATTCATATGATATGCTAATGAAATGTATGCTTATGCCTTAGGAGGCATTTTTTCCTTTTCTTTTTATAATGTTGATGATAAAAATTGTGATGAACTTATTACTATATACAAGCAAAGGTGAGGGTAAAGGACGCAAATATTCTCCCTTTTGTGTCTTAATTTAACATAGGTTTGACGTTTAAAGTTCTAAGGCAAGGTATATGTGCTCACAAGGATAGTTCCCTAATACTTAAAGATCCAGGTCACTAGAGCTATGGCTCATTTCATGGCATTTCCCACGATAGTTGGTAAACAACAAGAAGTGAGAGTACCAATGAAGCAAACAAACTTTAGTTGGGGTTCTCACAGTGACCACTTGGGAAGTACATCCACTGTGACACTACTACACAATCCCCTTTAATTCTAAGCAACTCAGACCCGGGTATAGAGCTTCACTCATGTAATGAACAAAATGTGTGTGTGTGTGAAGGGAGAATACAATGTATACCCAAGCCCACACCTAACAATTATTCCAAATACCAAAATAAAGAAGAACATACACATACAACTATTCCACATATCAAAAAGAGATAAAAAGATTAAAAAAAGGGGGAAGAAAAAATATGAAGAAAAACCACATCAATTTTGCACATCCAAATAAATGGTCGGACTCTCTAGTATCCCCACTAGAGTCGCCATCTATCGCAACCAAAATCGCGACGAGACGACGAACAAAAAAAATTGTAAAAACAGAGATTGGAGTCGTTACCATAGTTTATTCTGGAATATTTAATTTGTACAGTTATGTAGTTTTCAAAATATTTAATTTTTCCCAAAAATAGTAATAAAAGAATGTTAAAAAAAACAAAATAATTTTTTGATTTTTTAGGGCCCGACAAGGATTAATCTTCACTTCTACATATCTTCATTTAACAATGGAGAATCAGGGTTACATAGTTCTTTAGAATCTTTTAGAAATTGTTGATTTGATTTTTTTTTATTTCTTTTATCATTTTGAAAACCCTTTTATGTTTTTTGGTATTTTTAATTATTTGAAAATGAGTGTCACGCAACACGAGAGGCCAGACAAACACTAAAATTAAACAAAGAAAACTATTTTTTATCTTTGGTTCTTTATATTTTGATATATTTTCTAAAACTAAATTTGAAAATTGGCGTCACGCGGCACGAGCGGCCGGACAAACACTAAAAGAGATGAAGAAAAATATTTGTTTATGATTAAAAAATATATAATGAAAAATGAAAAAATAAATCAAAACAATTAGAAATTGGCAATGACGTACCTTCAAAAATTTTCATATATGTTCTCTTCTATATCAATCTCACCCTCTCGTTTTCCCAACAAAGATAAAAAGGAGGTGTGTTTGTGTGGGTGGTAATGGAAGAGAAAGAGGAAGTGTAGCGAATATTTTCTTTCGATTTTCTACTACCTTCAATATGTTTTTTTTAAAGAGATATAAAAAAGGAGGTGTGTAAATGAGAGTGGTGATGGGAAAGAATTAGATAAGTGTAGAGAATTATCTCTTTTTTTTTTCGATCCCTTTTCATGAAACAAATTGTCTATTTATATTCACAAATTGCAATCCTACCCTTAATTGTAATGAACAATATAAGGAAGAAATTGGTCATGTTAACAACACATTATGGAAATCAAATCATAGCAAATCAGAGCACAATATCAATCAAGATCAAAAATATTGATTCTAACCATTAACAAATCAGAGCACAAAAATCAATCTCAATTAATAATATTGATTCTAACCATATGAAGAGATACTACTTCTAATTATTAGAATCAATCCCGATTAGTAATATTGATTCTAACCATATAAAGATATTTGCTTCTAATTATTAGAATCATATCACTAATGTCTCGTCTCTATCAGGAACAAAGGGTGAAAAATATTATGTTGATTTTGTTGGGCTTATGGAAAGGAGTGTGATAATTAAAAATAAATTAAGCTCTTCCTTTTTTTTCTTTTTTTATCTCTTTTTTTTCTAAAATTAAAGTTTGAAAATCTTGGAAGAAAATTTTATTTCACCATTTTTTATTTTCCATTAACTAAAAAAATATTTTTTTTTGAAAATAAATTTATTCACCCGGACGAAATTGGGTGTTGACAAACATCATTAAATCTTTCACTAATCCCTTCCATTAGGTTCTAATTTTCAAACGAAGTTCTTCCATCTTTAAACTCTATTCACTTTGACATTAAATCTTTTGTTTTGTTTCTTTCTCAACCATTTTGTTCTCAATCTCATTCCCTTATTTCACCCTCTTCAACATCTTATGTACCAACACACTTTGACTCTAAAATTCATTTCAAAAATCATCTTAGTCAAAGTGTAAAACATTCTTTTTGTGAAGTGGGCCTAATACCATCTTTTTCAATCTTTAAGAGTCCATTTTCACACATTTCCCAATCACCTATATTGCATGGTCATTATGATTTTAATACAATTTTATTTTATGACTATTGCAGATATATTTTTGATCCTGGAGGAATTCATCTTTAATTGTTGTGGGCCTTAAAGAAACCTCTTGATCTGAGGACAAATCCTTTTCAAGAGGGAGGGGATGATGAATATCACCCTAAGAGGCTTTTCATAGCATCGGCCAATGCCTAGGCCAAATTCCTTTTAATTTCTTTAATTTTTTTCTTTTATTTTAATTAAATAAATGTGTCTAATTGGGTTTGTTTGCTAAATGCAACCTATTTTCTAAAGCTGCCAATAATTGAAGAATTGGCATTGGGCCTGCGGCCCAACTCTCCTTTACACCAACAATTACATGCTTCTTCAATTGTTTCTCCCACACATCAGCAATGGGCTGAGCTCCTCCTTCCTTCAACAAGCCCAAACTTGATCACACGTACCACGCTGAAGAACAGGCCGCACACCTGCACGCTGCCCAAATGCTTTCCACACCTCCCATCCTGTTGCAGCCAACATTGTTTTTTTTATATCTCCTTAATTGGGCCCGAACCCAATTCTTCAAGATCTCTGCGTGACAAACATCAGAGAATGAGAAGCTCACTCATTCCTTCACGATGAACCCACCTTATTTCAGTTTCTCCGCTAGGGTTCATGAGAGGGTGCGCCCATTTTCTTAGGTTTCGCATCCAACCCACACCTTTTTGTTGTTGCGCAGCTCTAACCCTCGTGTCTGAAAGCGAACCATAACACTTCCTCACGCGTCTGAAGCAATCAGCCACCAAGGAAGCTCCTTCATTCTTCATGCTTTCCACACTTGTCATCCTTTGAGATTTTCGTTAAAGTTAGGGTCTTGTGTAAGCTTGTTCCCATTTTTTTTCACCATTAGGGTTTCCTCTTGTCGTTAGGTTTGTGTTAGACGGCATCCACTTTTTCTCATTTACTGTTCTGGTTGCCTTCATCTATAAAAGGCAAGCCAACCATTGTACTAAGGAGCTTTGATGAATGAGAGTGATAAATTTCCCCTTTCGTCTCAGCTCAACCCTAACCCTAGATTAGGTTTTTAACCTCGTCGATTCCCAATTTCAGTGAGAGTTCCCCACTGGAACTCTGTTTGAGAGTGATTCGATCTCCCATCGTGAGATCATAGTCTTCCGCTGCCTGTTTGGTGGATTTCCACCGAACAAATCTATGTTTCACGGCCTTGCATCATGATTCCGACAAGACTTGTGGCTTCGCGCGTCCATCACAAGGGAACCATAAGTGGGGAATTAATGGGAGGCACAATTATGTTTTCTATAGGTGGTGATGGAGTATGGAAGAGCCGTAGACAGAGGATTATCTGGGACAACATTAGGTATGACAAGGTCTATGGTGGTGAAAGAAGTGTTAAAGGATTCATACGAAAAAATATCATCATGGAAAACAACATCACGACTAGTGAAGACTTGATGAGTTTCAAGATCATATAACTTATAAGCCTTTTGGCCAAGAGGATAACCAAGAAAAACACATTTTGGCGCACAAGGAGCAAACTTATGAGAAACATGAACATTAGTAGCATAAGCAAGACATCCAAAAACTCGAGTGTGAATAAGAAGGGAATTTACCATATAGGTGCTCAAAAGGTGTCTGATGTGATAGAAGAGACATAGGCAACCTGTTAATAATATGGACAACAATGGAAACACATTTTGTACAAAAGTGTAAGGGAAGGTGAGCTTGAAAACGAAGAGTGTGTGTTGACTCAAGGATATGTCTATGCTTACGCTCGACAACTCCATTTTGTTATGGTGTGTAAGTGCAAGAATGTTGGTAAGTTGTTCCTTCTTGTGTAAAGAAAATCTCGCATAGAAAAAAAATTCCCTCCCATTATCAACCCGAATATTGACTATATTGGTATTAAAATGGGTTTTAATAAAAGAGAAGAAATTAGTAAGGAGATGTTAGGTTTCACTTTTATAATGCATGAAAAAAAATCCAAGTGTAGCAAGAAAAATCATCCACAACAGTCAAAAAATACCGTGCACCAGAAAGAGAAGGAACTTTATATGGTCCCCAAATATCACAATGAAGTAATTCAAAAGGTTTAATGGAAGAAATTGAGATATTCAGAAAAGGAAGGCGTTTCTGTTTTGCAAGAGTACAAACATCACAATTTTGTTTTACTCTAAAGAGAAGTTTAACAAAGTTTTAGCCATAAAATATAATCTAGATGGAGATGGATGTCTTAGTCGTCAATGCCACAAAGTAGTAGAAGTGTTTAAAGGAGGAGATGACTTGGTGACATGGGCTGTGAGTGATGAAATGGGAGTGTTTGACTTATTTAATGTCATTGCAACCAAGTAACAGAGTCCACCTTGTTGTTTACCCAAACCAATTGTCATCCTCGTCATCAAATCCTGTAAAATACACCCAGAAGGAAAAAAAGTTACCAAACAATTTAAATCTCTTGTGACCCGACTTACTCACATCAAATCTACTTTGAAAGATGGTACCCCAAGCACATTTGTTAAAGAACAATTGGACTTAAAGGTAAAGTTTCAATAGAGATAATAGGGGCCTAATTACCATTTGGCATAATAACTGGTGGTAAAGAAGTGTTTTCTTTACTGTTGACAAGCAAGGTTGGTGAAGAAATAATGTGATCGGTGGCCCCACTATCAATTATAAGTTTGGGTGGTGACAAACCTGAAGGAACATTGGCGTTGTTGACCTTAGGATTAGCTGACGAAGATGATGCATTACCATGCATACTAGACAACATTTGTTGGAGTTGTAGTTCAGTTAATCTATTCATTGTGGACTGCAATTATTGCATCACTAGAGTCGTTGTGACATTATTTGCTTAAAATTGATTGTTCCCATTAGGCTTAATATAAGCATTCCGGGTGATTCCATGCCTTGGGTGTTTAGGAGGATAATTGTGTAGCTTCCAGCATGTTTCTTTTGTATGATGATCTATATCACAATGAGAACAATGCATTAACTTTCGATTAGATGAATTAAAACGAGAAGGAGGATCTTGTTTGTGGCGAACAACAAGGGTTGTTGGTTTATTCTTTTGAACAACCATGTCTGAAGCTTCTATTGTGTCACGCGTGGTGTTGTTTTTCTTCTTGAATGATGGAAGAATAAGCTTGTGTAACATCAGGCAATGGATTCATTAAGGGAAGTTGAACATGAATAGCACTATAAGAGTCATTCAATCCCATAAGAAACTACATCAATTTGTGCCTTTTATTGTTTGGTCCACAAGTGCAGATTGCATTACTATAGGAGCCCAACTCATCCCATAATTTCTTTAACCTCGTGTAATAGGTTGCGACTGTCATTTGATCTTGAGTCAAGCAAGCAATGTCTCTCTCAATCTGAAAAATCTTTGGTGCATGAATTTGAGAGAAACGATTTTGAAGATCTTTCCAAACTTTATGAGCAATGTCATAGAAAGTAACACTATATACAATATCAGTTGTCAAAGAATTAAAGATCCCAGATAATACAATGTCGTTGCATTTTTTCCATGTTGTATATTCTTCTAGTTTGTCTTCCGTAAAGGGTGCCTTGAGAGTTCCATCAACAAAACCCAATTTAGATTTTGCATTTAAAGAGATGACCATGGCTCTACACCAAGTCAAAAAATTGTCTCCATCTAGAGGTTTTGAAACAAGGACCATTCTAGGATGGTCAAAATGATGGAGAGAATAAGAACTATTAAAATTTGGTTCTTTTCCATTGTTAGCCATGGAAAGAAGGATAGGAAAATAAAAAAAATGAATGATTGAGCAGAGGATCGTTCTTGCTCTTGATAACATGTAAAGGAAACAAATAAAAGAAGGAATTTTGTGTTTTATTTTATTGAAAGGAATAAATAGAAATATATACAAGTAGTGGTCGTTCTTCAGCCAAAATTTTGGGGGTGCCAAAATTTTTGTTGAATTATACTTTTGGTCTATATTTCCGTCCAAGTTGCTCATCTAGTTTTTTAAGTCTCAATTTGGTTCCAATTTTTTAAAAATCAATGTATTTTGATCTTTTTCGTTAAATTTTTTGAAGTGGAAGAAAGATTTTTCAGAAAAAACTGACACTAGGATTATGTCAATTACACCAACAAATCACACAATCATCCTTATTCACAACTTCAATTTTGTTGAAAAATTTGATTCAAGAATTTAACGAAAATGACAAAATTGCATTATTTTTTCAAAAATCGAAACAAAATTGAGATAAAATAAAAAATAAAAATAGTGGACCAACTTGATATTTTTGAATGAAAATAGGAACCAAAAGAGTAATCTCAAAATTTTTACGTAAACTAGTAAAAACATTGTATTTGCTTTTTTCATGATAATAAAAAATAATAAAATTATGATGATTATTATTATTATAATTATAAAATTAAATATAAATCATTTTTATAAATTTACTATAATTAATTTTCATTTATAATGATTAAGTTTAAAAAAATCAAATAAAAAAATGGTTAAATTACACAAATAATCATTTAAAAGATAATTAATAAAATAATTATTTTTATTTAAAAAATATTTAAAATATAAAAAATGAAAAATAAATGTGAACAATAAAAAAAACTTTTTCTTATATATAAATATAGATGTATACAAATTTATTAGAATATCAAATATATGAATTATATTACAAATATTAATTTTTTGAAAAATATATTAAAATTATAGATTAACATATATAAATATATAAAAAAATTGGGGAGGTCATGGCCTCCTTAGTCACTATGAAGGTCTGCCACCGTAAAAAAGAGGAATTATCTATAATTAATATATACAATCTTTACAGTTATGTTATTATTCCTATAATAATGCAAAAAAACGTGTAAAATTGTTCTTGTAATTCAACTATTTTAATAATTAAAATATTTTCTCATGATTAAATTTCTAACACTTTTCTAAATAAGTTTTTTTATCTTTTTATTTTTCCCTAATGTTCTCCCTTTCTTTTTCTACCTTTGTAACAATGATGATGACACAAGTGTGGCACTGGGTAATGGTGCGTGAGTAAATATTTGGTAAAAAATATCCAATTATTAGCTAGGAGTGATTCTTATTTAAAGAACACTTGGTTAAGCTAAAAATGATTATTGAAAGAATATTTAGTTGAGTCAAAAGTAACTTGTTAAAAAGACACTTTGTGTGGGTAAAAAATTTATTGTTAAAAGAATATTTTGGTTTATCAAGGAGGGGTTTGTTGAAAGAAGACTTTGGTTGATCCTGTAATAGGTTTTTGAAAGAATACTTGGGTTGAACAAACGGTGACTTCATGAAAGAATACTTAACAAGACAAAAATAGATTGTGGAAAGAATACTTGATGTTGGATATTAGGCTCCCTTCCTAAGTGGACAAAAGGCCCAAAACTTGAGAAGCCCATGTCTCACTTAATCTGGTGGAGAGGGGGCTGCAAAATAAATAGAGAGGCAGAACAATAGAGTCAGAACACACTGAAAACCCTAGCACATAGAGGGAGAGGTAGAGAGAAATTTTGTTCACGTTTTTAATAGAGCTGCCACCGTAAAATCGGCATTGCGGATTCGTTCACCGTTGGATTAGGCTGAAATGTTTATAGTAGGTTCGAAACTCATTGTTCTTCATTCTGACTGGTCGGATCGTTGATACGAGGTCTGAGTTGGGAGATATTAATTTCGCACTGCAGTAGCGATTTTATAGGTTTTTCTTCTCTTGTTCTTCTCTATTTGAAAGCTTTGTTGCTTTGTTATTTGGTTGGGTGTTGGCACTAATTTGTGCTATTGATTGAGACTCTTTTGTACTCTTGTTGATCATAGTGGAGCTATTTCTTTGGTCT
>Ga0209589_1009024_pt1 | contig 15309 bp, 7 predicted proteins | sample CowpeawhiteBW_FD_187525 | JGI IMG/M metagenome (GOLD analysis project Ga0209589, IMG submission 187525) | Root nodule microbial communities of legume samples collected from California USA - Cow pea white BW (SPAdes) (version 2) | ecosystem: Host-associated > Plants > Roots > Nodule | place: USA... | reverse complement strand
TGCTGGTTCGCATACAAAACCTAAAATACCACGGATAAAAATAATAGATTTATTTATACAACTATATATGGAACTAAATATTAATTATAAACTCAAAAAGCTTCAACTACAAAAAGAAAAAAAAAAATAGGAAAAAGGAAAAAAAAAAGGAAAAAGAGGTTGAAAGAAAAATTAGTGAAAAACCTTGGGACTATTGAGAGAAGAAGTTGCAGTATCTTCCAAAGCGTCATCAATGAAAGCCGTTAAGGCATCTTTTCTCTTCTTGAAACTTGTTATTTTGGATTTTTGATTGACTGAAAAGTCTTGAACTTGTATGGCACTGACCACTTTTTTGTCGACCAAAGAAGCTGCATCAGAGACAAGGGAGGTAGAAGCAACAGCTGAGAAAGGCATGGAACATTTGTTGTCGACATGGTTGTTGAAGAAGTCGTCAAAATATGTTGTCCAACCACTCTCCTCGGAGGAAAGAACATCGTTGGAGGAAAGAGGAGCTTTGGTTATGGAACTCATTGAAGCTGTTATGGCTTTTTCCTTTCAAAAAGCCAAGAAGTTGAAGATGAGAAGGTGTAGTTAGTGGGGTTTGGTGGCCAGCTCTAAAGAGGCAAGTCCCCAAAGGAATGCATTTATATACTTGAAATCCTTTGGTGGGACATTTTGTCATAAACACTAATAATTTTATATACCTTTTATTTTTAATATTCAATCATTTTTTCTTTTAAATTGAGTATTCAAGAAACTTTTCTTGTGTAAATGTCTTTTGTTGTTATACATATACTTAATTTTGTTATTCATTTGTCTATAATAAGAGATATATTGGTTTTTATGATAAAAAATAATTAAAAAAACGAAAGTTTGTGGAATTTAAGCAAAATAAATATAAATAAGAGTTAAATTAAACTTTTTAATTTATTGAAACAAATATAACGATTAATACATTATACACATATGAGAATATATACTCTATTTAATGAAAAACAAAATGTTCTATTTTATATTGTTTGTGGTTTTTTTTTCTAGTTTAACTATAGTCACACCTACCATGAACAAGATTAATCTTCAACTAGTTTGGTTGGGAGAAAACAAAAACAAAACAGAAAACAAAAACAACCTAATATCAATTAATGCACGCGTTTAACGATTAATACTTAAATTAATGTGTGAGTCATATGATTAGTTATTGATACAGTTTTCTGTAAACAAAAAAGTGCTTTGTGATTATAAACTGTAATTTAAATGCTTATACAAGTCATGGTAACTTAATTAAGAATTTCATGGTATGTAATAATATAATATAATATAATAGAGTTTGTAGCGTGTAGCAAAACTATCTTTCAACCAACAACTAGAATATTTAAAGAATATGTGGTATTATAAATGATTAGTTATGTGTATGGCCACTATATATGGAATCTTGAAGTGGGTCATAGAAGTTAGGGGAGTTAAAACCATGAGAGAGAAAGAAGAACGTTTATGTTGACCTGAGTGGTTAGAGATAGAGTAAGCCTCCAACATAGTTTTGGTAATGGTGGACTTTTAAACTAGTGCTTTGAATTAGCCATTTGGTTACCCTCAAGTTTGGGAATGTTCTTTCCGTCAATGTAGTTTTTTAGTTAAATCATTGCCAATTATCATTAAGTTAAATCATTTTATAAAATAACATTATTTTCCTTTTGTTTTTAGTTAAAATATCAATGAAACGAAAGTTTTCATTTTATATTAAATATTAAATGAAAAAGTTAAGTTACGTACGGAAAATAATAATATTAAGTCTTCAAATTTTATATTAAACGTGGCGTAAAATATTTTATATAAACAACTTATATTTCAACAAGTAGTAAATATTTCTCATCTATTTCTTAAAAATAAGAAATAAAAAAATGATATTAAAATAAAATTTGTTTTAATATCAACTTCATAGAGATGAACAAGTTTTACTCTGATGAGATACAATACTAGTTAAAAATCTAGGAAAGTATATTAAATAAATATATGGGACAATGACGAATTAAAACATATAAATAAAAATAAAAAAATATATATATATATATATATATATATATATATATATGAAATAAACGGATTTAAAAACATTGAATCTCAAAGTTTTATATTCAAAGTAATATCACATTTTTTATATCAATAACTCTTCTAGAAACTTTTTTCTTCTAGGTGAGAATTCCCTTAAAAATTGTTACTTTTTTATGGAGGTTTTTCACTTTATTTATAATCTATTTTTGCTATCTTTTATATTTTTTCCTTTCTATAGTTTTCCTAAATCTGATGAGGAAGGGAATATATCTAGTTGAATGCATGAGGTGAAGCTCTTATTATATAAAGAGATGAAGTTGTAAATTAAATCTACTAATGTTTTTATCATAAAAATTAAACTAAATCAGCGGGCAGAAATAACTTTTGGGGATTCAATCCTATGTGCTAATTGAATAAAAAATGAAGTTTATTTCTGCTTTTCTGTGCGCTCACTTCAAGTTTCTTTCTTCCTTTGATTTGATAACAAGGGTTCATCATTGAAAAGAATGATGAACTGAGAGTTTTAGTTGATTGACTTAAGCTACAAACATTGATTAACGATTAATATAACAAATTATGAATAGTTTTGTCAAAATAATTAAAACGGTTATAACTTTATCCTCCATTTATTTGGTGCTATAACAATTTTTTTAATAAGATTATAAATAATGTAACTCTTACCATATGGGTCATCCTCACAACCTATTTTAGCAGATACATATTTTTCAATTTTTGTCAATACGGGTATGATATAATTAACATATAGTTATGCCTTTGATATTCAAATATGCATGTATGAAATATATATGCGAATATTTATATCTCAAATAAATTTTATCACATTTCGATGGACGATCGCTATTTCTTAAGAATATACCTCGATCGGATTATTTCATAAAGTTTTTATCTTTGGATATTTAATTTTTCAGAAGGTCTCTCACCAAACCAAGATTTCATATCAACATTTTCTTGATAATGATAAGATCACGTATATAATGTAATAATTGTGTGTTTGTAAATATTAACAATCTTTACTTTTACTGTAATGAAAATTAATACATAGATATTGTAACTACTTGCAGGTGATAACAGTGATTGTATATAATCACCAACTCAATCTGATTTCTTTACAGTTCAATATGAATTAACTATTCAATTCTCTCTCAACCTTTCCTTGAGTTTTTTCCAATCCTTTTAGAACCAAGATAAATATTAACTATCATTTTTATTTTCAGGGTTAGAGCACCCTTAAGTATTCTTTTTAATTTATATTTATTCTTTACTGATAAAAAAAATATTTTTATTTTCAAAATTCTTGACATAACCATTTCAAGAGAGAGCGAGTTTTAGTGGTGAGATTTTAGGCGTTATATAATTTTAAATTTCAAGTTGAAGAAATTGTTGGTCAATAATCTTTATTATATGTTAAAATGAAAAAGTCATTATATCCTTGACTAAATACTTATTCCGATACACCTAACATCTAAAGAGACTTGAAAATTCAAACAACTTAAAATACTAAGATAGTAAAGTTTTAAATGTTTTTTTTAGAGTTGGTTTGTGCATGGAATCCAAAATCACGTTTGAATTCAGTATGAAACTTTGTAGAAAATAATGTATTTGTGAAATACTAGCTAGTTGAGACAAGAATATTCATATACCAAAGTCGAAAGGACATGACTTTCGTAAGTAGTACTTAGCACAGCTAAGGTTGGCTACTGGCAAAGATGCTTTCTGGCAACATGAAAGTACTCTTACCCGAATTGTAGGACATAACATGCATGCAATCAAAGGTTACGAAACTGTTTCACAAAACAATCACACTCTAAATACATGTTTATTAATTATAGAACAAATCTATATATATTATTAGATATAAAACTTATCACATGATACAAATTATGACTTTTATTTATTAAATAAGAACTGAAATGCACACAGTTATATTACATTATTTGTCTCCAAAAGAAAAAAAAAAATCATACAAAACTATTAATCACTCGGAGAGAAGAACAGTGAAAAGGGAGTCGACCAAAAGAGACACATGGACCAGATAGGACACATGGAAAATTTCTAAAAATTAAATCTTTGTGAGCATTTTGTGTAGGACAAAACACGAGCACTATCTTGCATAGTCTCTTTCAAGAAAACCTTTCATAGATGAAGTTTATAGGGTGGATATGTATCCTCCCACTTCCTTAGTGTAAGCTTTTAATGGTGACAATGAATAGAGATAATGAGCATGTGACTATCAAATGCCAAAAAGCATCGTGTCAGGAACATTTGATTGCTAAACACAATTCTGAGTCCTCTAAAAGTTGCACTACTTTTAGGTCATTTTTCAAGAAACTCTATAGTGTACTCCAATCATATGTTCATGTAGCATTCAAACTTGATTTCATATTTTATATCATTATATTTATTATTATATTCATGCTACCCTCTCATTATCATATAACAAGTATAGTTAAATGAATATATATTATTTGTTTTGTCCTTTTTATATACTTTGTAAATCTTTAAACTCTTTCGCACTTTCACTTTCACCTTCATCAAATATAATTTTCGATGGTATAAATTTATCCAAATTATACCATAAATTTATTTGTTTCATTTAATTAAATAACATTATAATAAAAGTTGTAGTGTATTGTAATAAAATTTTATTTACTATATTTAAATTACATCATCAATAATGCTTTGAAAAAGAAATTTAAATATTAAAAGTAATCATTTTTAAATATAATAGTTACTAAATTTTAATTTATTATAAACCAGGTAATTAAATGTGCCTTTTCCATACTTTTTGCATTTATTAAATAGTTTTATCAAATATTTTTAATTTAATATTGGTAGATAAAATATTTCAATTTACCCGTTTCAATTTCTAATAACAATAAAAAAACAAATTTTGGTTTAGCTTTTACACCTTTCAATCTTTAATATAAATAAAACATATATTTTTATTTTAATTGTAAATAAATTTAAACTAATTTACTTTAATTGAAATAGCTTCAATTTTTAAGATTGATTTGTCAATTATATTTTTTACATCTAATTTTAATGAAATTAATTTTTTTAATGAAAAGTTAGCACAATAAAATTTTTTAGCTATCACACTAAAAGAAAACTATATTATTTTTGGACACACTATCAAAAATTCTCAAATTACATGTAATTTTTCTTGCAAATTTGTTGAAATTTTTTGCAAGAAAGAACTTTTTTCTGCTATTTTTTCTAAGAATCTTAATTGGTAGATAATTCCTTCGTAGATAATTCCTTCGTGGATAATTATTTCCTAAAATATTATAAAATTCGTAAGTATTTACTACAAAATTTGTTGTGAAAAATGTTTTATACAAAAACTTTTGCAAAAAAATTGGCAGCAATTTCCTGCAAATTTTTTTTCATAACAAAATTTGTAAGTATTTCCTACGAAAAAAATTTCAAACAAAAATTGGTAGGAAATATGAGTTTTTAGTAGTGACAATTCGTTAGTAATAGCAAAAATTCGTTGGTATTTCGAGTTTATTGACAGATTACCAATAATTATAAATTTACCAATAATTTTGAAATTTGTCGGTGATTACAAATAACCACAAATTTTTCAGTAAATTCATTGGTAAATATATGTCGGTAATTACTGATAGATTTTAGCTATTGGTAAAATTCATTTGTAAAAATCGTGATTCGGTTCTTCTCTTCCCTCCTCTTTTTACAATGTTTTTTTAATTTTTTTTAATATTATTTACTACTTCTAATTATATAGGTTCACAATTTCATATTTTTAAATGTTAGAGTGTTCTCAATAATATTTGAATAATTTGAATGTTTAATTCATTTGATTGTCAAGTTATATACGTTGATACTTTCATCTTTAACTATAATCTTTAACTATAATCTTTATAGTAAATTACTCGAGCAACCGTCTTATAAACAAATTTTTCTAAATTAGTATGACAAAAATGTATAATTGTTTTATTTATATTTTATTGAATATCATGACAGAAAATTTGTAATATTAGCCATGTTTTCTTGGACTATATGGACACTTTTTTGGAAACAATTCATCATATATTGGTGGTGAGTATGATGAAAACATTGGTTTTTAATTTTATTGTGATTGTCATCTTATGAATTGTTTAAAAAATTATTTAAATATTTGAATACTTAAAAATAAATACATAAATAATTTTTTTATGTGGGTTGGTGAGTCAACCCACTTAACCCACAAACCCATGGTGAATTGAGACAGGTTGCAAAATTTCTGGCTCACCATAAAGTGAGCCGGGTTAGGTTCATTCATTTTCAACCCAGCTCATGGTAAGCCAACACGTGTGAATCGGGTTGACTCATGTCTGCTTTTAGCCATCTTTTATGTTTAGAATGAGTAGTATTCTCTTTAATTTTTAACTAAGTTTTAAATTTGATCCAATTTTTCTGTATCTTTTCCATTAACTAATCCGATTATAGCTGCACTTTAAATGTTAATTAATGATTAATCTCTTATAAATTCCACTTGTTAAATAAGTAACATTAATGACTTTAATTAGTTCGACAAATTTAAGGCTGACTTTGGTCACGCATTTCCCATTCAATGACGTAGCATTGAATGTTTGAAGAAGGACTGAATTTTGATACATGATGTAAGCATCTGATAAGTTTTATCTCGTACACAAAAAAATACATCTTGAATTCAATGTTTAGCAAGACTGCGAAAACCTAAACAGTATTCTTTGGTGTAAAAAACCCTCTTTTGTTTAACTTTTATTCTGGTCATGATAACAAACTATGTTGACATGAACAGTGCAGCACTAGGTAGCAAAATTAATTAATTTGTTTCCATTACAGGGGTCCTTTAATTTGCTATGAACCAGACAACCAATGATGGGGCATGCCCACCAAATGTCGCCTACATAGTAGACCTTTGTCATCTTCTAAGCAAACATCTCATTCCTCACATTTTACCATTTTACTCAATTCCATTTCTGCCCTCTGAATTCTATTTCACCTATCTATTTTCAACAATTAAATAGATATATATTTTGATGCTAGAAGGGTTTGCAGAATTGTATTGTAATATGAAAAAGGAGAGTTAATTTTTTTATTATTCTTAAATTATGTTTTGAATATAGAGAAAAAGATTACAAAACCTTTTATACTTTAATTTCCTTTATATATATTATCTTTGTATGTTTTTATTTATTTATATACTTTCAAGTAATATCATCTTTTAAATAGATAACTTTTTTTATTTATTGAATTTGAATTTAAAGTTATGCGTATGGCTGAGAACCGGTCTATGAAATGTATATCTAATATCCACAATAGGGGGGAAAAGCAACATAGTTTAGTATCATGTGGTGGTACCTTCGGTGGAATTAAGGACAAATATAGGGATTGTTTTAATAAAATTTTTTAGTTTATACCGAGTTTACGAGATTATTTATGCATGGAAACATGTTTGGAGTGAGGAATTTCTAAGAGCATGGTTAGAGTGTGATTTTTCTTTTTTGGGTTTGTTAAGTTTTTAAGTCTAACAAATTGTGCCATTGAGTCTTAAGAGGAAATGGTGTGGAAACTTGCATTTAGTACATATATGCAATTTAAAGTATTTTAAGTTTTTCGTGAAGTGAATCCTTTCTGGATAGATAAGTTAATTAATTTGATTTTTATTAATAAAAAACAATATAAGTGAATTAATATTTTACTTCCATGTATTAATTTAGATTTTTTTTCATAATAGATATAGTTTGTCAATACTCAATGAAGTATAATTTTTTATTAAGAATTTAGTATGATCTTCCATGCATTGTATTTTTTTATTTTTTTTATTTTAATGAAGTTACATTTGATAACAAATGATAAATGAACTTTTGGGGTATAGATGAGATGTCAAAACCCATAGTGATGCATAACATGATGCACTATTTATTTATTTTGTAAAACACAATTTCTATTAAACTAGTTGATTTTACGTAACAATGTTATTAATATTAAGTATATACATGTTTTTTTTTATTCCTAATTAGTTTTTAATGGAATTCACTTCAACATCTTTACGAGGATTTTCCTTCACAAAATTTTTCATTACAAAAATTTAAATATGAGATTGATAAAAAAGAAAATACCAAAGTTCAATTTTACTCATACCTAAAAACTTGTTTACTATAACAACTCTACCATATTATATATAATTTTTAAATTTAGCATATTAGTATTTATGTTTTTATTATTAGGCTAAGAACATCGATAAAAATAAAGTAAAATTGAGTAAAATGAAGGCTTATGCTTCTTTCCTTTTAATTTATAATTAGTTAGGCATGAATGAAATAAACCAAAGAAAATAACAATATATATATATATATATATTTAAATAGTACATGATACTGTAGAATATTAATGGTCGGTCACGACAAGGCTAGAAGCCTAAATGGTACCCAAATTATGGGTGAGTAGCATAAGTCATTGAAATGTGAGACAACTTTTTCCCTTTATTAGAGTAGTTGTGGATTCACAGAAGAGAAGCAATTAATAAGAGGGTGATGAAATAAAATTGATGAGGATGATGGAGGATTGAGTTGAGGCCACCACATAGTGGGGTCCCTACTAACATGACTTGAGAAGAAATTGTTCCTAATTTAGGTCAAATGGCTTTGTATTTTCCTTTTCAAAGATGTAATCTAATCAGGGATTCTGGTCATAGTTAGAGGAATGGCCCTATCTCAACACTAATAAACATAAGGGTGAAATGGCACATGGGGCATTCAGACACGTGTGGCCTACCCCTTGCTTTTAACATGCCACCATGTGAAACCTTTGCCTATCATTTCACAAATGGATCACCAACTCTCTTCGCATCTTTCCATTCTTTCATTCTCACCTTATTTATCACTCTTTTCTCAAACCAAATATGCACACGTATAATCCTTATGTTCAAAACTTAGTACCACTACCAAACACTAAATACGCATTTTTATAATGTCTAATTTTTGTTTCATTTCTTCATTATGATCCAATTGCAAATGCTAGACTATCATTCTTTTCTTTTCATGTTATATATATTAAAATTTAACATGAAATTGAAATTTATTTCCATCCTTTGATACAGTTTAATCTCTAAACTCTAAAAGTAAATAAATATAGTTCTCAAAACCTAAGTGTGTTATATATTTTTTAACCTATCAAATACATTTGATAATGGTATTTAACTTATTTACACTGTTTTAACACATTTAATTTCAAATATCAGTTTGAAATCCTGTCTAACAAGCTAAAAAAATTAACGTCATTAGATTAAAAGAAAATATCTAATTTTGCATAAAAAATATTTAACCCTAAACATATTAACGTTATAGGCCATTTAAAAATTTGACATCATTGATTTTGAGTAAACTTGGGCTACAAATAATTATTTCTTATACAATTGGTCTAAATATTGGGTTTGAAGTATCTACAACTCACCTAAGTTGAACCCCTAATAGATTTGGTTAATCCACAAACCTTTTCAAAAATTACTTCGATACAAAAAAATTACTAAATTAAAATTTAATTGTTTTTATCGAAATATATTATGTATTAAGTGAAAACTTGGAAAATTGATAGATAAAAGTAATGTTAAAACCTCAAAAACTTTACATAATGTAGGATAGGTGGATTGATGTTTATTTTTCTAGTTCTTTAATTTGTTTCGAATTATATACGATCTTTATTTGCTAATTAGTTTCAATTTTAACGAGTTATGTTTTGCTAAATTTATAAAAAATAAAAAATAAACATTACAACAAAAATGATTTTAAGTAATGGACAAAAAATTATGGTCTAAAGCAAAAAAATCATCGTCTTAACACTGGACAACGAATTGCAACGAATTTGTAGCCATTGCATAGGTGGTCGTGGCCTATACTAGAGACAACAATTTAAGCCAGGAAATTCAAAAATTGTTGCCTACTATGCAACAATTAAAAAACGTTGTCTAAGATGTTCCAATATGCAATAGTTTCCATGGCAATATAATGCAATGATTTTCTTCGTATTGCTTATTTCTATAGGCCACATTTATGAAAATGTGGTACAAAATAGATTTGTTTATACAAGCCTTATAAAAGTGGAATGATGAAAAATAATTTTAAAATATAATTTTGATTTTATTTATACATTTAGACAGTGCTATCTTAAATGAGATATTAATAATTTTATTTGAAAAGTAATAATTAAAATAGACTTATTCTACAAAAATAGTATGAATAAAATAAAATGAATTAAATAAGACACTTCTAATATATAATGGAATTGAAAATTTTCATAAATTGCAAAATTATCTAGTAATGTTGTCTACAATTTCATAAGTAAAAGTAAAGGCGACATGAGCTAAGCCTAATATACAAGATAACGAATAATAACAAGAATCTAAAGATAGAAGATAAAGATTTGATATCTAAGATATCTAACGCTCCCCCTCAAGCTGGTGCATCCAAATCGTATGTACCAGCTTGTTACAAATATAATCAATTATGGGTCTTGTTACAAATTGTAAATGATCACTTGAGTTAATGAACTTAGTCTTGATGTCTCTAAATACAATCTTCTCCCGAATGAAATGACAATCAATCTGAATGTGTTTAGTCCTCTCATGAAAGACATAATTAGAACTAATATGAAGAGCATATTGATTGTCACATACAAGTGTCGTTTAAGTTACATCTCCAAATTGTTAACTATTTCAAGCTCTTCAACTTTTAGAACCTTTTGCTATAGTAATTATTAAATATAGTGAAACTAGGTTTGGGATTAATCTCCCTTGTGTATAAAATACACATAGGGACTATATTTATAATAAAGAAAATATGGACTAAGCCCAAAATACATACGAAGAATAATAACAATAGATACTGAAAATAAGATAGAGAAAGATATTATTGATATCTTAACACTCCCCCTCAAACTAGGGCATACCAATTGTATGTACCAAGCTTGTTACAAATATAACCAATTCTCAGCCTCTGTAAAGACTTAGTGAAAATATCTGCTAACTGATCACTTGAGTTAACAAACTCAGTCTTGATGTCTCCAGACATAATCTTTTATCGAATGAAATGACAATAAATCTCAATATGTTTTGTCCTCTTATGAAAGAAAGGATTAGAACTAATATGAAAAGCAGCTTGATTGTCACATATAAGTGTTATTTGATTAACGTCTCCAAACTGTAACTCTTTAAGAAATTTCTTAAGCCAAACAAGCTCACAAGTGGCTGAGGCCATAACTCTATATTCTACTTCTGCATTAGATCTTGCCACAACACTTTGTTTCTTGCTTTTCCAAGAGATTAAGTTACCACCAATGGAGATACAATATCCAGATGTAGATCTTCTATCAAAAGGAGGCTTTACCCAATCAGCATCTGAATAACAAACCACTCTAGTATGGTTATTGGATCCATATAACAACCTTTTTTCAGGAGGTCCTTTTAGGTACTTTGATATCTGAATGACTACATTACAATGATCTTCACATGGAGAATTAAGAAATTGACTTACCATAATAACTGTAACAGAAATGTCAGGATGAGTAACCGTAAGATAATCCAACTTCCCAACTAACCTTCTATATTGCTCGAGATCTGACATAAACTCCCCTTATTTCGATAGAAGTTTAGTATTAGGATCCATGGGTGTGTCAACCGATTTTGAGTTCATCAACCTAGTTTTCCAAAATATCCAATACAAAGGTTTGGATTGTTCCACCTTAATACCCACATTAGTTTTCCAAGATCTTTGGTCTGAAAGTGGTTACAAACGTGTTGTTTAATTTGGGAAATGCCATGGTTGTCATTGCTTGTAAGAACTATGTTATCAACATATACAATCAAGTAGATACATCCAACACTTGAGTGATGATAAAAGACTGAATGATCGGCCTCACACCGAGTTATACCAAATTGTTGAACAACATTGCTGAATTTTCCAAACCAAGCCCTAGGAGACTGTTGGAGACCATATAATGATTTGCGAAGACGACATACCAACCCAAAAGACTCTCCTTGAACAACAAACCTAGGAGGATGCTTCATATAAATATCTTCTTGCAAATCTCCATTAAAGAACGCATTTTTAATATGCAATTGATAAAGAGACCATTGTTGAAGAGTAATCATGACTATAAACAAACGAACATAAGCTATCTTTTGATAAGTGCCAAAATTCAATAAAGATTCATAGAAAATTCTAGCCCTTTTGCTTTTAACTTGTGTTCATTTCATATTGATTCTCCCTAAATCTAAGACAAATGAGTTTCAATCACATGCTTCCAAGTTTTGATTTAAAGAAATCACTTGATCCTATTTTGTGTGTTTTTCAAGAAGATTAAAGAGAAAAAAGAAGAAGAAAGACCTTAAGGAAGAAATCAAATACAGTGAGAAAAGAAGAAATGTTGTCAAGGTCGCTCAAACCAAAGCAATTTTGCCCAAGCGAGAGCCTAGGCCTCCAGTCTCGCCTAAGCGACAAAGGACCTTGCCTAAACGAGAGCTTGTGCAGTGAAGATCATCTCTTGCCGCCATTCTTGCCCAAGAGAAATCTGATGCTGCCAATCTTGCCTAAGTGAGACTCTTTCTTCAGCCCGAAGTACTCTGGCTCACCTAAGCGAGATCTTCTCTTCAGCACTTCTCACCCAAGCAAGACTCTTTCTTTAGTTTGAAGTAATAAATCTCGCTCAAGCGAGACTCAGGTAGCTTGAGCGAGACCTTCGTGGAGTATAAATACTCCTTAAATCAGGAAGTGAAAGCAGTTGGGGATTTTTGGAGAGGAACTACAGAACTGCTGGAGTTGCAACCACGCGCAGAGCACAAATCATTGGTTTCTTATTTTTCTTCTTTAGTGCTTAGAATTTGATAGCTACCATGAGTGGCTAATCTTCCTCATTGGGATTGAATGTAATATACTCGAACTTGGATGTAATATGGTGATATTTATATATAGCATTTCTATTTTTATTCAATATTGGTATTATTGTTCTATTCTTAATGCTTGATTCTATTTGATCAATAAATGTCGTGATTTTTATTTTTAGATCTGACTGGAAAGTATTTCTGAAAATCTGATTTGAACAATGATACTTAATATACTGTGATGCTAGGAATAGATCTCAATATATCAATTGCTTTTAACACTCGACCGTAATGTTGGATAGTTTGCTGAATATGTGAGGAATCAATATTCAGGGAACTAATCTTATGAATTTTATACACGAGGGATCGGTATAAATGATTTTTGAGTGTGCATCAATATTGGTATTTTCAGATGTTATGTATTATATTCATCTAGATTACAGACAAGGGAGATAGATGAAATTCAATCCCAGTTTTTCTTACCGATCTTTTATCTAAATTTTTTGCTTTTACTGTATTCTGTTTATGCAAATTAGTTTAACTACCAATATCTATCAAATTAAAATTTATGTATATATATGTTGATCGAGATAATTATTTATTTTAATTGAATATGTTCCTCGTGGGTTCGACACTCTACTTAAAAATCATTATACTATAGTTGACTTTTGGTACGCTTGCCAAGAGACCAACATCTTTACAAAGGGAGAAAAAGTATCACCATCATCCAACCTAAAAATTTGTGTGTAAACGTTGGCCACAAGACCAGCTTTGAGGCAATCAATAGTACCATCAAGGCTAACTTTGATAGCAAAAAATCACTTGCAACCAACAACAGATTTTCCAGGTAGTAATGAGAGAAACTCCCATGTTCCACTATTATGAAGAGTACTAAGTTCATCTAGCATGGCCTAATGCCAACCAGGATGTGCTAAGGCATCATGAACAAATTTGGGAATGGTCATAGAAGAAATAGACGAAAGACAAGTATAAAAAGGTGAAGACAATCTACTCGACCCCCCATCGTTATTCACAATAGATCCACTAATAGAAATACATATTAGTTCTCATACTCTTTACATTCTTCATAAGAATTCTAGAGGTAAAGAAAGTTGTACCATGAAAACTCAAAAACTATGTGCAAATAATGTCCCAGTTTCCCATCCCAGCCCATGCCAATAGTTGCAAACCTTCAGCAAAATAACCCAACAATTATGACTCTCAAAATCCAAAATGTCATCTCGATCCCAATAAAACCCTAACAACCACCTACTCAAGTCACATCAGTTAGATTGTGCATCTTCCCAGCCACATCAAACTTCTTCGTCGCTTATGCTCCTCAAGACTGGGGACTACTATATCCATAGGGTCTAAAGGCCTAAGAAATACAAAGTTTCTTTGCAAAAAAAAACATATGCCAAATAACACAAGCCGAGAAGTCAACATCCGGAAACCTACGACCACTACCTTATAGTCTTTAACATATAAACGTGTTAAGACTGAGGGGCTACTGTCTTTTACACTAACAGGATACCCCACAAGGTACATGGCCTAGGGGCCTGATAGGACTACCCGACCAAGGTACCCTTCTAAAGTACACGACCTGGGAAACTACTAAGATCATGCAACCGAGGAAACCACCTTGTACACGCCTTGGCTGGGTACATGTCAACCTTGTAAGACATCATGTGTTCGGACTGGCCACCTTGCCAAGTCAGTATAATCACCCAGATGAGGTAAACCCATGTTTAGGTAACCTATTATGATTAGCAGGTAGTTAAGACAACTAAACTGAAGCCCAACCAGGTAAGGCTCATGACCCTAGTATAAGAGATACATTTTACGAAGTACATGATTATGTTATATTCTCTGACATCTTATTCTCTGTTATCTAATACCTCATATTGACTTTGGAATCAGAGTGTCTTTTGCAGTTACCTCCTCCTCGTTCAAGACTAGAAGAGAGGTTCTTTGGGAAGCTAAGTCCGTGGACCTTTGGAATTATTTAGGAGACTTCGCAGGATATAGTTCAACCTGGTATAAACAAAAATTAAACGAAAAATTTGTTATCTTATCTAATTAAAATTAATATATATGTGGTACTTTAAAATTTTAAAATGATACAAATAAAATAAAAGATGAGAGCACGTAAAGAAAAGAGGGATACTGGTTGATATTTACCCTAATAAGGAGAAAGAATAATAAAATTCACTTTCTAATAATATTAGTCTTAACGAGGATTGTGAAGATAAAAGATATAATACAAATATAACTATAAAAACGTGACAAGAGGATAAAAACTAAACTACCCTTTAATATATATATATATATATATATATATATATATATATATATATATATATATATATATATATTATTATTTTTTATATTTTTTT
>Ga0209589_1009021_pt1 | contig 15310 bp, 2 predicted proteins | sample CowpeawhiteBW_FD_187525 | JGI IMG/M metagenome (GOLD analysis project Ga0209589, IMG submission 187525) | Root nodule microbial communities of legume samples collected from California USA - Cow pea white BW (SPAdes) (version 2) | ecosystem: Host-associated > Plants > Roots > Nodule | place: USA... | reverse complement strand
TTGTAATAATCTCTCACTCTCATATGTCTTCTTTTTTTTTTCTAAAGAAAAAAAAAAGTTAGACATAAACTCATTATATTTCTCATTTATCCTCTTTCTTTGATATCTCTTGTCTTACTTAATAATAAAAACATTATTTTTTTTATCTTATGAGCTTTTTGTATATTCATTTTTTATGAATGTAGAAAAAAAAATATTATGTATTAATAATAATGAATATATTTTTCTTTTATTAATTACGTGTCTTAAGTTTTTATTAGATTATCATCAACTATTTTTTAGTATTATTTACAAAAAAAATATATATATTGATAAAGAATGGAAGAATACATTAATCATAAGAGTGATGAAAAGGAAATTATTGACTAAAACAAGACAGATTCTACCTCTTCACATATTATATTTTGAAACATTATGCTAATAATAAAAAATGATCAGTTACAGAAGTCATTTGTTGAAGCATTATACTAATGATCGAATATAAGATCTCAAAATTATATTACGTTGACCCCTCCGACACTTTTGGTCAAGATCCATCACTGACTATGGTGTGTATGTAGAAAAATGATAAAAACATACCTCTACCCTTAGTCACTTGACCTCATTTTATATTAATTGATTCCAATCATGTCATTACTTATTCTTTTCATCAATATTGATATGCCTCATGAATACTATACTCTAATTGTCAAAGATCGTTACATTCCTTTTCGCTACACTGACTTCCCCTGTTCTGAACCGAAATGTCCCCTTGACCTTACTTGGGCCGAGATATACATGGTCATCCTGGATCGAGATACTCCTTACCCTTCGTGCCAGCTTCCCAATTTCTTCACACACCAAATGGGCTGAGATGTTTCCCTGTCCCTCTGCCATGCTGGGCCGAGACTATACCAGTCTCCTCGTACAAATATGTTACGATTAATTTATAAACACATAGTTCTCCCTTAAATTCACATATTTTAAAATGAAACAAAACGAGTAAAGCATATGAGTTGATGGTAAACAAAAATTCAAAGACTTCACGCCTTCTACTCTTATATTATTGTTTTGTTTTTCTTCTATACATATATTCCAATGCATAATTATATTCTTACGAAACCCAAATGGAGTTATTTTTAACTTTTTTTTCCGCCGCATCAATTAAAAATAGTATAATATTCTTACAAAACATCTTCCTTTTCGGCAAGAATAAAATTAAAGGGGTAAAACAAACACCATTTTCTAAAACTAAAAGTAAAATAAAATACATTTGTAATCTTAAATATGTAATTCGGATTTTTATCTTTTTTTTATCGTAAGAACATATTTTATATTACAAATACTTACTTTTCTTATAATAAATATTTAAGTATTTTTGTTTGAGCCGTATGAGATGAAATTCGTATATTTTCTTGTTACGACCATATGAATGAATAAAAAAAAAATCTATGATGCATACTATAATCACGATGTTTCAAAACAAATTTTAATTGAAATTTAAAAATTTCCTGAGTAAGAATTGATAGATCATCATTTCTTCAATGAATAGATAAAATATAATGAAAAAAAAAATTCAAGGAAAGGTTTGTCCTTTACTCAAAATAAAGACAAACTGGAAAAACTTGAAAGAAAAAAAATAATTTATTTTTAGAACTCTTTTAAAAGATTTTTAAATCCAGTTACAAGGTCTAAATATTTAGTATGAACCATAATATTAAGATTTTTAAAATCTATTTTTTATATTTCGTGCTCCTACACTAAACACTAACCCAATCCAGATGAAACTACTATTACTTGAACTCAGCTTCTCTTTTTTAGCCAATAAAGATTCACTACTAAAAAAATTCATATTTTCTGCCAATTTTGTTTTGAAATTTTTTTTGCAGAAAATACATATAAATTTTCTTATGAAAAAAAAATTGCAGGAAATTGCTGTCAATTTTTTTGTAAAATATTTTGTATAAAACACTTTCCGTAACAATTTTTTTAAGAAATACTTGCGAATTTTATAATTTTGTAGGAAATAATTATTCACGAAGGAGTTATCTGCCAATTAAAATTCTTAGAAAAAATAGAAGAAAAAAGTCTTTTCTTGCAAATTGTGTTAACAAATTTGAAGAAAATTTCCATATAATATGAGAATTTGAAGTAGTGATCGAAGTCGCTCTTACACTTACTCTATTTAAAATCTTTCTAATTTATCATATGAAAAGGGAGAAAGGGGTTGCTACTACCAAGCAATTGGTGGATAAGCTCTACGGTGCAATCAAACAATGAAAGAGTGGATTGGATTCTCTTTCTCTAAGGGACACTTCATGGAATTCATTTTTTCTTTGTAGTTTCTTTTAAAAGCAGCATCCCTTGGCTCAATCTTTAATTGAATTATTGATAGAACTTTGATCAATATTCAAGAAGAGATCCAGAATCACAGCAAGATCGTAAAACAAACATCATTTTCTACAACTAAAAATAAAATAAAATACATTTGTAATCTTTAATATGTAATTCTATACATTTAATTATTTATTTTTATCTAAATCACAAACTTTTAAAATATTAAATTAAGATTATTTAGCAACAAAAAGTAATTATTAGTTACTATATTCATCAATTTAAATATTAATTTATAAACAAAATTTATTGATAACTAAAATAGTTTCAAAAAATTATAATTAATTTCTAAATTGGTAACTGAAACCGTTTTTATTATTGATCTTTAAATTGTTCACTAATATTAACTAAGAAGATTTTGACTAACAAATGAATTGACCTTCTTTAAATTAACCTCTAATTAAGAAATTAATTTTTAAATTAGTCTCTAAATATAATTTTTTTACTAAAATATTAATCATCTTTGTAGTGTATATATCTAAACGTGTTTTATTCTGATATTCTAAGTTAGAAGTTACTTGAAGCACAAAGGAATAAAAGTTGGAAAAGAAGCATCCCAGAAGCTGACACATAAAAAAGTCTTATCAGATGACCAAGACATACATAAACTGATAAAATGATCAAAGTCTCATAGCAAGTTGATAGATAGAAGAAAAGGTTCGCCCCACCATTACCAGAGAGGATCCATAAGAAGATGCAACTTGCAGGAAATAACCCCAATTTTGTCCTTCAATTTGGTCCTGTTTGCATCACCCACACACATAACTTCCTTTTCTTTCCATCATATAATTATTTCTCAATCTTTCTGATGAGACACGCGCATCCTATATTATCTTTCACATTTAATTTAACAAAAATGCATAAAACCTTCCACATTCTCATTCAACTCCTTTAAATCAAATTAAACCATACCATACTTAGCAGACATAATATATCATAAAATCACTCCAAAAAATTACCATTTATACGTTTTCCTTCTGAGAAGTGCAGCATGAGGAAACAACTAATGTGCAGAAACAAGATGATCAAAAACGTGCAAGGGCATTAGCTATACTTGTTCTCATGAAACAAAGAATTGGTATATAATATATCAATTATGACACCTCATTTCAAACTCAAAAATATATTAAACTGTGAAATCTGCGAGGATATTCATGAATATACATAGGATTCACTTTTTCTATGTTTGGCCGAATGCAATTGTATAATCGTCATGAGAGGAAACTGAATGGGTCTTTCTCAACCATGTTGTCTCACTGTCTGAAGTGACTACTTACCTCATCTTGCCACTGTAATTCATGATCAAATTTCTACATGGTTGGTGCTAAATTTTCTATAAATGGATATGGAGGTACACAAATACCAGAAAGCTCCAGTTTCAACAACGTTAAGAGTTTCATAATCCAACCTAAGGGTTTTTTATTATATGCATCATAAATAGTCAAGAAAGCTTAGGTAGTGTATATTTAATTTAGCTTGATTACTGACTAAAAAGAAGATAAGATTCAAATTATACGAAAGTGGATTTGCAGATGCTTCAAACAGTAAGAGCTACAAGAGTTTAATTTTTATCTGCTACTATAACTTATACTATCAGAAACTACTTTTAATATAATTTTAACATATATTATTATAAAATTAAATATATGTATACTGTATACGGATTGAATAATAATAATATAAAGACTTTTTTTGTAGTGAGTTTGTTTAAATAAAGTCCTATATCTAATTGTCAACTGCAACTGGAATATATATTGTTTATCGTATGTTTTTTCCGTACATCTCTTTTTCTGTCATATCGAGTATTTTATCTCGGAATTCTCTAAAACTTCTTATCTGTTTCTTTGGATGAAGTTTTGTTGTACAGAATACAATTTCTCTTTATGGTTTCATAAAGTGTCATAATTTAGGAAAATGTCATAGAGCTGTGGCAGAAGTACACCAATATAAATATATAAATATATATATATATATATATATATATATATATAGTGATAACTATACGCCAAAATACAGCAATTATGGGAAATATTCATACTATATATATAAAAAAGGATGAGATATACATATAGGAATATCTAACTTTCAATTTTAAACCATCGCTTTTGCTTTTGCTCATTGTAAACAAACAGTAACTGGAGCAATGTTTATGGCTGCGTAATCTGGTGTTGGGGACTCACTGCGTAACCTGGGTTTAACTTCAACATGAAAACAACTTTTTGTTGCTTTATTAGACTGTTTTGCTACCTTTTGCAATGAGCAAATCCGATTTGTATGTGTTTACATGAATATTATTTAACTTAACATCATGTTACTATCTCAGCAACCAAATATCAAATAAGAAAACTATATCCTCTTTTATAGAGATATCAGAAAGGTTTTGTTTTAACAATATCTAAAAAACATCATGTCCAAAACACTTTTTAAACAGATAATTTAAAATATAATTAAATCACTGAAACCCAGTTCTAATCAAAATCAATTCTACAACTAGAACTTATCTAAACCAACAATGTTCTTCATTGAAATCATAATTAGGGATTTTCACTGCATCTGAATCCACTACTATACCAACTTGAGCAGATCTTATGCTGAGTTGAGTATTAGAGAAAAAGAAATTGTCCAGAGAAGAAAATGATCTTAGTTAAGGAGAAAGATGTGATTAGGTATACGGGCAAGGATTTTCTCCGAACGAAACTCTAGTATTGGAATCATGAGACGTACTAAAAATAAGTGGACATTGAAGTCTTCTTCATGAGTTGGGTCCCCATTTCCCTATCAGCTTTCTTTTTACCATCAAATTCAATTCCAACCACCAAAACAAATCAATCAATTCTTGCACCTAGTTGCCTTACTTGCTTATCCATCCACAACAAGGGTAAAGAAGAAAACCGCCGGAGGAACCTCTGTGCAAAACCCTTCCAACCATGCACATTCCCAAACCATCCCAAACCCCACATCCCAATGCCCTAATTTCCTTTTCATGATAACCAAACACACAAAAAAACCAAAACCACTTTCAAATCAACCAAAGTTAGCATCATTAAGTCACAGTTAATCAACCAATCATCAGATTATTGAGTCACCTCAGTCACATAAAGTATAAATTACACATAAACAAGCACAAATATATGTATCTAACAGATCAAGGGTCCAAAAAAATCAACAATTGAAAACAACCACCCATCCATCCATTTATTAGTATATATGGGATATATAGATAGAGAGACAATCAATTAAGTTGGATTTAAATTGGAGCTTAACCTTAGCAAAGAAAAAACATAATGATGATAACAATAATAATAGTAATAATTAATTACACTGCATCATCAGTGGTATAGTATCACCAGTAATTAAGATGGGGAGATTCATAGAATAGAGTTGCAGGAAGCAGGGAGGAAATGCTCTCTATCATCTGGGGAGTGAAAACGTCGTCGTCCGGAGCCTCGAAGGAAGAAGAGGGTTGCGGCTGGTGTTGCTGGTGGTGTTGTACGGAATTGTTGGGATCCGTAGGGAGAGGGATGACATGGTCGTCAACATTGGTGACCTTGTCAGAAGAGGAATCATCGGAGGAATCGAGCGCGTGGAAGCGTGTGGGGTTAGGCGGCGACTGGGCGTCTTGGCCGGTGAGTTCTTGCACGAGGGCACGAAACTCGGAGGCGCTGGTTTTGATTTTCATGGGGTTGGATATGTACACCACTTTGACAGGGTGTGGGTTGTTCCTCTTCTTGGGTTTGGTTTTCTTTGTGGGGGCGCGTTGTTGCACGCTGGTGGTGCGCATGGCGGTGTCCATTGAAGGGTGTCGTACTGAGTTTGTTAGAGAGGATAATGAGGAGCGTACATGGGATTGGGGAATAAAAGGAGGGGCGTTTTTTCCGGGAAGAGGAGAGAAAGTGAAAGAAAATGATTTGTTGGGTAGAGGCAAATGGAAAGTTAATAGGAAATGAAGGAGAGTGAGTAAGTGAGTGAGTGAAGGAAAGTGTGAGCAATGGTGGTGATGGCGTGGGCGTGAGCACACTCCCAGCCGACACTGGGCGCGTGTTTCATTTTCTCTCTCTCTTTTATTTTGTCTTTTTCTCTTCCCTTGCCCTTTCCTTCTCCTACTTATCAAATTATTTCTTCCATCTAAACCTAACGTAATCTATTCTATAACTCTTCTTATCTTAATTAATACATAATAATATCCACTAATTTTCTAAATCATTATTAGCCCAATTTTTCCATTATTCCAAACCCTACTTAGTACAACCTAATCCAGTATTATTCCAACCAACCATTTCAGACTAAACCAACTTTTATCAAACTTTTAATTTTCAATATTGTCAAAGGCGTCAAGATAAAATTTCAGTAAAAATAAATCATTTTTTTATTATTAGCCAATAATTAAGATGGCCCTCTTAATTAGTAGTATTATAACTATTTAAAGGTATACTGAGTAGCTTTTGAAGTATTAAGAAAATTTAAGCTAATATATATGAAGAATATTTTAATAGTTTTATCACTGTAGAGGTTATTTAGGATAAAGAATATAGTTCAGAATGAAATTTGTAGATTACTCTGTATATATATTGATAAAGGAAACACGTGATTAATAATTAAAATTAAACACATACTTCATTTATGCTTTTAATAAATAGCATTCACACTCTTTATTTTTTAATAAAGTGACACTCTTCTTCTTTTTTATTTAAACCAAAACGTCATATTCTCTGAAACTAAAATAAATTCAAATTATAAAATATAAAAAGTAAAGATTGTTATTTACCAAAACTATCATATAAATTATATTTCTTCTTATAAAAACACAAAAAATATACTTTTGAAAACTTACTATAAAATAAATAAATATAAATATAGAATTAAATTTATTAACTTAATTATTGTTATATTTGTATATTCCATTCATAAGAGAGAGGAATGTCTATTTAAGGTGACATTATTTTATTTTTGTCTTACAAAGGGGATTTTAGTTTAATAGATCAAATACTAATTTCATTTAAGATATTTTGACTTCATAAGAGAGGAATTAGTTTTCACTACATATTGTCCTAACACTACATAAATGTCGATCATCTAAGTAAACCCTAGAAAAAAATGAGAGCAACTTTTCCATAGTTAAATCACGTAGGGTGTATTTGGTTCTAATTTGGTTATAATATTATGTTAGAAGTGAGTTTTAAGTTTAATTCAACCGCACAAAATCGTTTTGTAAGATGAGATTTGCACCTCACTTATATATTATAAGATTAAAATTATCTTATCTCTAGTTGGTGTGAGATTTCCAACCTAAAAATATGTGAAAAATAAATATATATTTAAAAAAAACTATGAGATGTGTGTGTTGTTTTATCAAGACGTTAAAGGAATTAAAGGGCAATTTTAAAACTAAAGAAAAATAAAGGTAACATTTAGAATGAACTTAGATGGATTTTTTTTTATCAGCAAAATGTAAAATTATTATAACCTAAAAGACCTTATAAAATGCTTAAGGTGTATAACAACAAACTAAATCCATGCAGAATTTTTTCCAGGATTTTTTTTTAAATGTAATTTTTTCCAGGTGGATAAATGTAATTTCTCCTTGAAACAATATATATTTTCAATATATATATATATTGTTCCTGCAGAGAACAAACAAGATAAGTTAGACACAAGCGTCACCTTACCCATGTAGTTCGCTATCTCCTCAGTTGGCCTCTTCCTGGTTGGTACATGTCGGTTTGGACCCAGGACAGAAGGGACTCTGAAGCTCAAGTGAGGCAAAACTCTCAAAAAGGTCAAATCTGTGATTAATGAATACGTAACTTTAATTAATGGGGTCCACGTGTATTTATAGAGTATTAATTATGTCTAGTTATGTCATGGGTCGGGCCTTGGTTTAGGCTGTAGGTGGGCTTGGGCCTTGACCCAGGCCCTTAGTTCGACTATTGTGGGCTCATTGGATGGCAGGAGGGATTTCATTTTGCTAAGTCTTTAGGAGTGGTCTGATCCGTTTACTTCTCAACTTGTCGGATGTCGTCCTTGCCCGCACACTGTCCTAGGCTGGCCGTTTTGTTGGTAGTTTAGCCTTCGTTCAGTTACGAGTTTAAGTCCATGCCGGCCCAAGTCGTATACTTGGGTTGTTTCCGGCATATATGTGAGGGTTGTCATTTATATGGTTAAGTTGATCAGGTCCAGTATATATATATATATATATATATATATATATATATATATATATATATATATATATATATATATAATTCAGTTTATCAATTTTAATCCGAATGTTAAAATCATCTGACTCTACACTTGTCTGTACTCCTATTGCTCTATTAAATTTACATTTGTGGAAATATTTAAGTATTGCACGAACGAAATGGTCATTTAATTAATTAAAGTACCAATGGAAAAATCACAATTAAAACTATAATTAAGTTATCACTGATCTTATATGAATAAAATAATAATTATTAATATTACTAAATGGAAAAAAATTGAAACGTATATAATCACTTTATAATATTTAAGACTAAGATAAAATATAACTTAATAAAATTTTAATACTCAGAATATTAGAAACTTAAATTAAATATATTATAATATTTAAACCCAAGTTTTAATAATTCAAAACTTCTTAACATTCCTATACTTGACTCACTTCACGAATAGATGTTTTAAATATTGTTTTTTTTTTAAAAGATTCTGAACTTTATCTCATTTACAAACAGAGACACTTTTGAACTTTAAATTTTGTTCCAATTGATCTTAAAAAGAACACCTGAAAAAAAAAAGCATTTCTCATTGCCATGAATCGTTTTCTTTTTTTTCTTTATATCAGATTCTTATGCAAAATCATCAATCTTCAGCTGAACCCAATTTTCTCAGCAATAAGAACAGTGAATATGTAAAAAAATTGCTGAAACAAAAATTTAGAGTGAGTTTATGTTATATTTGTAATTAAAGGGAGAGATAGCTACGCCCACATGAAAATTTCTTCTAAAACCTAAGCTTGTTTTTATTGGCTAGTTTGAATCTAAGTTTGGTGAGCATTCAATGCAAAAGCTATCTCTACAAGTCTAAATTTAGAACACTTCTTCGAAGGTGTAACTGCACGCGCGTCTGCGAGTAACAATGTGAGAACGAATAAACTTTCTGCCACGTGTCACTCAGAGAAGGAAGGAGATAAATGTGATGACGTGAGGCTGAAAAACGAAGGTGACGTCATTTGGCGCAAGTTGGCTAGGAGAGCCGAGCCGAGCCTTCTTGGTTCGGCTTCGACAACTGGTTCCAATATCCAAGTTGTCTCGGGTACAATCAACTGCAGCTTACCCACTGTTAATCAATGCACCCTCTTTCTTTTTGTGTTTATAATTTCTAAAAACAAATACGATTCTCTCACATGGCACGGTAGGGCTGGGAAAAGAAGGTGAGTGGTTTAGGCTTAAAAGAGTGTTTTTTAGTTGCTAAATTTAATTAGTACTGCTTTCTTTGAAATTATAGAAATGGAAGTAAAAGATTCTTCAGATCAATTAAAAATATTATCCTTTTTACAGAAAAATAAGAGTACAAAGATATAATGTGAAAAATCATAGTTGTTGTTGAAAGAAAATCAAAGAATAATCACTAAAAAACATTTTTAACTCTTTGACTTCAAGTATACACATACTCTTCATTCCAAGTATACACACATTATTTATAATAATTTAATTACACATCATAACATCATATTACAAGAGTATAAAAAAAATCTAATACTAATTTAAAATAATTTTGAATTAGGAGAAAAAATATCATGAAATTATAATTATTATATAGTTACTAACATTCACTTCATAGATGTGATTAGAATTTTTCAAAATGTATTAATTTTATCGGTCAAACAATAAAGAAAAAAAATAATGAAAAGATATGTGAAGAGAATTTTAAAATAAAAGGTGTGTTTCACACCTGTTATTTTTGTACTATAAAATATGTGAAGAGAGATTGTGGACTTAATATTTTATGATAAGCTTTCTAGATGATTTGTAATTTTTCCATCCTATTTCTACGTCCGTGAGGGACATACCTTGTCTCTATTTTTAGAATATCCTAAAATATTCTATAAGCTTTTAAATATTTCACAATTTTTTTTGCTTTCTAATTTCTTCTTTAAGCTCTCTAATGCTTCTTCTCTATTCTTCCATACTCTTTTTCTTCTTTGCTTCTATCATATTCCATGATACTTAATGCACATTAATCACAAGAATTGAATAACAAGTTCAGTAAGTGAGAAATAGAGCTTCTAACAGCGATGCTGCTACAAAGCATTCAATGTGGATGATATATGAGCAGCAGTAATAAGTTGTATCCCATGAAATTCAGTGAACAGGAGAAGATTAATTTGATATTTCATAACCTTGAATGGAACTCTTAAATCTAACCAAGAAAGCATCTTAAAACATAAGCTTAGATAATTTATTGAAATGAATAACGTTAATAAATGAGACAATTATTGACTGTGTCTGGAAGGAAACGAAGATTAGCCTTGACCACATGACTTGTCAGAAGACTCAGAAGCTTGCTCAGTTGTTTAAAGATTCCAACCATAGGATAAGATAAAACTTCAAAGACTAGCATGCATCAGGTATTAAACCACATATGCAGTGTATCTATGTTTTCTCTGCACGTGCATTGACTTTATTTGGAAAAAAAAAAAGTGTAGAAAAATTATGTGATGTTACGTCTTTTAAATTATTAGGGCATCATGATAAGAAAATGACCCAATATCTCTCTCATTAGCTCGGAGGAAAGTTTATCTAATCTATTGGATTTAATGATTAAATGAATGAATGTAGTGGGAATTAATTTTCGGATTTTAGGTGTAAGAAAAATACCTATTTTAGGCTTATTTGTCCTGTTATATTACTGCTACCATATGCACAAACTTGTTTTTTATTTAACTTGGTAACTTTAGACAATAAAAACATTATTTTACTTGCAACAACGAATATTTTAAACTATGCTTGGAGTTAAACCTTTTTTTTAATTATTATAGTGTTTTTCTTATTATTTTTAAAACTTTTTATCTTTTTGTTTGATTTTGTTAACATTCAAAATTTTATGATTAAATTAGTTTTTTAGCATTAAATGTTGTAAATTAGTTTTTAAGTCTCTTCAAAATTTAATATTTTCCTCTTACATTCTTTTTTTAGAGAATTTTTTCAAGTAGGGATCAATATTGTACTTATTCTTCATTTCATTTAAGTTATGTTCTCCTTTCTCTTTCACCTTGTCTATTTGTTTTTCATTTTTTTTTATTCTCTAAGCCATGGACATGGTCGAGAACTTCCTCAAATATCTTGGTGAGATTTTGGTTCTAAAACTTTTTTTTTTTTTTTTGAGTTACTAAATCTTTCAAGTCTAAGGAGGAATACATCAAATGTTATCGAGTTTTTTGGCATCAAGAGAAGTTGTTATATCATAATAAGTATTTTTTTTTTCCAAAATGAGTTGTTATTGTTTCTTCCAAAATGAGTATGTGATGTGATTATTGAGTTTTAAATTGCCTTTTCCTTAACAATTCTACTAGAAATCAAACTCATGTAGTTATGATGTCAATTATAAACGTTTACTACTAAATAAAAAGTTATAACTAACGGTCAAAGCATAACTCCTTATAGTTAAGAGCATAACAGTCAAAATGTCATAATTTGTTTGTGACTTGGTTTACCTTACATATGTCACAAAACAATTTAAGTGTCTCGTATAAAAATCTTAACCATTTCCTACCATAGAACCTCTCTAATTTTTTCTCTCCCTCCACCTCCTACTACATGTTCCACAAAACTAAAATCTAAACACCGAAACAAAGTATAATCAAGAAAATTACCACCTATTTCTCGAGGACTTTTGATTTGATGCTATCACAAATTCTTATTAATGAACCAAATCAACTCGACATGGATTCTTTTTCAATTGGCTAGTAAACATATGTTTTTCAATTTGAATTAAAGTGTTAAAAGTGTTATGAATCTACTATCAAGACGATGAATAACTCACTTATACTATGAATTAAGGTCACACATATCTTCAAATTACTGAATTCTCTCTTATCTTGTATTTGGATGAAGCATTTCAACAATTCTAAGAGATTGAAATGCATTGCATTTGAAATTATTGTAATTGAATTCCCTTCATTTTCTAAATAATTTGTTTGGATAAAGTAATTGGAATATCTTACATTTCAATTTCCTGTTTGGATAAACTAATTGAATTTCTCTTATTAGATAAAATTTCATTTTAATAATATTTATTTTAATTTATAAAATTTTGAAATCAAATTTACAAAATATAATTGTTAACTTAAAATATTACAATGCGGTCAAATTTCAATCGAGTCGACTCGACTGAATTCGGCCAAATTTTGGTCAATGTAAACTCAGTCCAATTTTACCATCAAGGTCGAGGTCGACTCGGTCAAATTCAGCCAATATCGATTTGACCAAATTTGGTCGAATTTAAGTCGGATTTGACTCGATCGAATTTGACCAAATTTTGGTCAAGCCAACTTCGTCGCATTACACCAATTTTGCTTGGGGACGACGTGGTTGAATTTGACCAGGTCGACTCAGACAAATTTTGGCCAAGGTCGATTCAACCTATTTCGGCCAAATTTGGATGAATTTAAGACAGGACCGTCTTGGCTGAATTTATCTTGAGGCCCATTAGGTTATATTTGAAGAAAATTTTGGTCGAGGCCAATTCGGTCGAATTCAGCCAGGGTTGACTCTGTCTAATTCGACCACATTTTGGCCAAGGTCAACTTGACCAAATTTGGTCATGTACGACTTGACCAAATTCGGTCGAGTTGGCCTAGACTGAATTCAGTCGAGTTAGCCCTAGCTAAATATTTGATCGAAGTCAGTCGAATTCGGTTGATTTGGTCCCAACCAAAATTTGGTCGAATTCGGCCGAGTCAGTCCAAACTGAATTTCGTCTAAGTTCGCACCAACCAAAATATGACCAAATTTGACTCAGTCAATCTTGGTCGATTGTCAGCCAAGTTGACTTCGACCTTTTTTTCATCTTGAACAATGAGGAATTCCACAAATGGTGGAATTTCAAATTCTACTATTTTAGTTATTTGAAATACCTTCTTAAAATTTCTCAATTTCAATTTCCTTTTAATTTCCTCATCCAAACAAGTCATTTTACTTCAAAGAAATTCAAATTCTCCAAATAAATGAATTACTCTCTTAAATTGTCTCATCCAAACACACCATTAATGTAAATCTTGATTAAGAACTTGTGCATTTCTCTCAACAATCATTTTTTTTTTGTTTATAAAGAAGGAATGTTGGATTGATGAAAAAAAATAAATGGAGAACATAGTGGGTGAAGAAGAGAATGGAAATGAAACTTTTGCAAGAATGTAAATTGCAATAAAGTAAATTACTAAGGGTAGATCAAGAATTGGTAAACAAAATCAATGAAAGTGGTGATCCAAATTACTACAACTAACATTGGATTAGCAATTTTTTGTTCAAGGTGTTTCTCAAACCGATTAAAATGCATCTACAATTGTCATCGTGAACTACCTATTTATATTTTTCCCTTTTTCTGATAATTACATTACAAAATAAGATAAAAGAAAAATTACATAAAATAAAGTAATTGCCTTAAACTATACACATTGCGCCAGGTGTACCCACTCTTTTCACTTTTTTCCAATAGTTATTATAAGTAACTATTTTCTCGATCAACTTCAGTCTTTGTCTCCATTGCACTTTTCTTGATGCTTTCCTGTCTCTCGACTATGTTTTTCTCTATATTTAGACAACACTCCCTTTCGATTCCCTTCCTTGATCTTATGTCTCTCGACACATTTCTCTTCACCATTTTTTTTTCTTCACCCACTTATGTCAATTCGCCTTTGACTCCTTCGATTCAATTTATTCCTCAATGCTCTCAACACCACATAAAAACATTTTGGTACTCCTAAAACTGAAAAAAAACATTACAAGCATGTCCAAAGTGAGTGTTTTGAATTCTACAAAAGTGAAAAACGAGTTTGAGCCATGGTTTTCTGTTAGGTTTAGATTTGGAAGGAAGATAGAGGAAGGTGGAAGAAGGTAGAGAAAAGTGAAGAGAGAAAAAAATAACAAAAAGATTTCAATCTAGGAAATTATTTGAAATTTGACATTTTTAAAATGCATTAAGGTTAATTTAATGTAAAAGATCAAATTCACTCTAATCGATAAATATTAAACTAAATTATATATATATATATATATATATATATATATATAAACCAAAATAAATCATAATTCTAAATAACCAAACTAATTAAGCTCACTTTATAACTAAGTTTTTCTTTTTCTTTTTTACTGGTGCTCGTGATTATTTTTATCAGTTAACCTTTAGCATGATAAAAGATAAGGATTCAATTATCGTGGTACAAAGTACACCACGTATTAGTTGCATGTTAACGCTTGAAAACTCAGTCTCTTCGTCCAATTTAAAAACTTTTTAACCTATAATCATGTACATGTTGAATAAATATCTTAGTCTACAATCAGATATTTTGTAGGAAAATCATATCATCAACAAAAGAAAAAATAGTCATAACACTAATCAAATATCCAATATTTGTCAAGGTGATCGCACTATGTATTAATCGAAAAGCAAACCTTTTTGTATGCCAACCAAAAGTCAAGAGCAAACGACAAGAAATATATTGTTCCAACTAATAACTTGCCATCGAGGATATTGAGATAATAATTTCAAATACATGGTTGTCATTTCTCATATTTAAATAGCAAAAACTAAAAGAAACAGAAATACTTTATAAGTAATTATATAATCGTGTACACAAAAATTTGATTATGTCGTATAGTTAACTTTTAATATCAATTATATATATATATATATATATATATATATATATATATATATGATTAATTTAAATTTATCTTTT
>Ga0209589_1009020_pt1 | contig 15311 bp, 14 predicted proteins | sample CowpeawhiteBW_FD_187525 | JGI IMG/M metagenome (GOLD analysis project Ga0209589, IMG submission 187525) | Root nodule microbial communities of legume samples collected from California USA - Cow pea white BW (SPAdes) (version 2) | ecosystem: Host-associated > Plants > Roots > Nodule | place: USA... | reverse complement strand
GAGATGCATAGACTCGGAGCGAGGGTTAGCTGGGGATTTGTTTATATGTTGTTATTTTACTTTTGAGATAAATATGTAATCTTTTGGGAGCCATTTGAACATTATTTCAGTTTTATAATTATGGACTGCTAGTTTTTTGACATGTATATTAAAAGTTTAAATTCCCCGCATTTTTGGGAAATGATTATATTTTAAATGCGGTATTTATTTTATTTCAGAATTTATTTATTAAATATTAGTAATATTCCTTAGGGATGTTAAAGTTTAGGTACAACTTTAACCTGAACCTACTTTTAGACGTCGAATCGAGCAAGGATTTACACCGGCAACCATCTCTCTTACAAATACATCCTCATCCATGCAGATTTATCAACTGCCCATATATAGTAAACAAAATAATTATTAAATTGAATTGAATATTCTATTATGTTGTCAAGTTGATTAATTAAGTTTCACGCTACAAATGTAACACATACAGAGTGTGTATAAATCTTTATATATGATTTACCTTTGATTGCGTGAGGTTCTGAAAATTGGAGGACCATTTCACCATAATTGCAAAAGATCCCCCTAAACAGTGAAGGACTACTTGGGTTGAATGTACCTATAGGTAACTTAATTCAACCTTGACAAAGGTCATGTACTTCTTCAAAGCTACAAAACTCATCCATTGAGATATTTGAATCAAGTATAGTTTTGAGCATAAGTAATAATTTTTTAGATGAAGATTGTATCTTGGAAATAAAGAAATCCTCTGACTTTAAGTGACTAAAATGTTCATCTCTTGGAACATAACTTATTTTGCTTTTTTCTCACTATTAGAATCTGTCAAGAATGGAATATAACTATAAATTATACAAACAAGAACTTAGAACTTATTGAAGAAAAAAGTTATTAATTAATATCCTCTTCCAAGCCCATTTTTTTTGATCAAAAAATAACTAATATTATCATAACAAAGGATCAAGTGCTTTTGTGAGCAATAATACATCTTTATAGATGTGCATCCAAACCACATAAAAAAAGAGAGGGAAATTACAATCAAGAGAACAATAATAAATCATCCATAAAGAAGGAACAAGATGCATCTAGTAACAATAAAATGAAAAAATGAAGCCAAAATGTTGATCTCTGTATATGATTGAATGATGCCTTCCTTTATAGAGCCATAAAATGGTTATAAACACTACTCTATCCCAAATTAGATTGAAAACCTAACTAGTACAATTAAAAAAATTGAGCTTTAAGATCCATAAAAAAATGCACCAAATTTAAGTAAAGAGAACATTTCCATTTGACACCAAGTTCTTTTCTTATTTCAAAAGTTAGCTACAATTATAACCATCTTATTTCTTGATTTAAGCTTGCCAATATACCACAACTTAAAAGCTCAAAGTGTTAAATTCCTTTACCTTTTCTTCTACCCACTTAGTTTCATTTTTCTTTTCTTTCCTTTCATTAATCATGGTGTATACTATTTCCATTGATTGACTTGTAGCTACATGCATGCCGATAGTTCTGTTGCTAAACAAATAATTATCCAACAAATCAACCTTTTTGCTCACAACAAATCATGGAAATGTGTGTATCCTTGCATTTTTTTTCTCTCAAGAGATAGTAACTAGAAGAACCCTTCCCTAAAAGCTAGTTGCTAAATGGAAAGAACCTTCACCAATCACATACAAAGAAATCATAACATTTGTAGTCATGCCAGATTATAGTTTTATAGCAAATGCAGTATGCTTATGAGTTATCAAGCACAATACACAATGATTGAAGCATGATGACTCTAGTATCATTATTCCACATGAAATCCCTTCCAGCATAAAACAATGAAAGTATTAGCATGCCATAGATATTACCACTATTTCTTTTGATACATAATTTGTTTCTAGAGAACAAATAAAATCACGCAACTCACATTATGTCAAGATGGGATAGTTGACCAAGCTGGGTGATAGACTTCCCGAGAGATTCATTATCATTAAGTAGCTTTAGTAAATTTGATAAAACAATCAAAATTTAGCACCCCCTCAAATGTAAACTCTACTATATGTAAATAAATAACCTTGTATTGAAATTATAACATTCAAATTAAGAACAAAAAGAAAATAGAAAGAGAAAAAAGCCATACATCTCACGAACATAGGAATACCCATCATTTCTCATCTTATCAAAACACCAAACCCAGTCTAGTTTCTTGCACATAGTCTTGCTTATTTCAATTCTTCAAATTTTTCTAAGGATCAATCAAACTTTTCTTAATGTCTATCAGCACATAACTAAAGGTAGGAAAAATTATAGGTCAATCATTAAGGTTAAATTTTTTAAATACCAAATCAAATTACAAATATCAGATAAAGGAAAGTGAAATTATTGTAGTAGCTGACAAAATCACGAACCAAAAAGACTTCCTAAGGCATGTAGATTCACTACCCTTAAGGACTTATCCGCGGTGTATTGCACAAGCCCCTCAATATACAACAGGAACTACTCGGAATTTTCGAGGATCTCAGAACTAGCAAGATAACTCTTAAAAAGAGTAAATAAATAAACCTAAAATGAAAGAAGAAATATAAGAGAGAAAGGAGAAGAGAATGAGACAGAATGAATGAGAGTATGGAAGTGTGTGTTTGAGGGAGGAGAATGATGCTCTATTTATAAATGGTGGATGAAGGCATAAATGGACAAAAATTCATGGCCTGCAAAAGAAATATATGAAACAACCTAATATTAAAAAACTGCATCCGAAAAAAGGGGAAACTATCACTCAAATTGTGCAACAACTTTCTCAATATACATGTTATATATTTAACAATCCCCCACATATTGCAAAAGATAAGAGATAAAAAGAAAAAAAAGAGAAAATTTTGGGTTTCACATAGGATGTAATGCATCAGAGCTGGTATAGCAAGCTATATGAACCAGCCTTAGATTGGGAAACTTAACACACAGTGTAATTAGTATAGAAAGATATATGAACCAAAGACACTTGATGTGTATTAGAGGTTCATCAATCACAATATACCCCCACAATTCTTTGTTGTTATCGTTGTGTTTCGCTTACTAGGCCATGCGCATGCCCGATGTTCATGAGTGCTCTAGAGATCACGCAAAGATCTCATACAAGTGGCCCCACTTGACACTCATATAGGTGATTTCATCAAGTGTATGCTACAAATCATACACCACGCATAAGGGATATGAAAATCATTAAAACTTTGTTTAAACTAAAATTCTTACACCATAGAGAATTTTAATCACAAAGTTTAACCTCTAAAAATGCAGTCTCTAGCACTTTCACACACACACCATAGGAATGGACATAATTGATTTAGAAGTATTATCAGAACTAACAAGGGACTTGTTTTTATCCATATGAACCTTATTCATGGGATCTCCAATCACAAAGGTTGGGTTGCCATCACTTGTTTGTTTGCAAGTGGCTTAAGTCCCATTCCCCTCGATATTTCTAACATCATGTTTCTTCCTAAGGGTTAAGTCAGAGGATCTACTAGATTTTTTTCTGACATCACATAATCAATGGAAATAATTCCACTCTTTAGCAACTACTTAACCAAATTATGTCTCAATTGAATATGTTTGTTCTTCCCATTGTAGTTCTTGCTTTTAGCTTTAGATATTGTCGATTGGCAATCACAATGAATTGAAACAGATGGGGTTGGTTTCATTCCTAGAGGAATGTTTGCTAAGAAGTTTTTCAACCACTCAACCTTACTACCAGCCATTTCGAGAGTAACAAACTCAGATTCCATTGTTGATCTTGCAATAATTGTTTTCCTGACTGATCTCCATGTAATCGCACCACCCCCAAGTGTTAATACATAATCACTAGTGGATTTTGTCTCATTTGAATCAGAGATCCAGTTAACATCACTATACCCTTCTAGTACAACAGGAAATCCACTATATTCAATGGCATAATCCATTGGACCTCGTAAGTATTTCATAAGTCTTGCAAGTGCATCCCAATGCTCCTGATTAGGACATTGAGTGTACCTACTCAGTCTACCTACTACGTAAGCAATATCAGGTATTGAAAAGCTCATTAAGTGCAGTAAGCTCCCAATTATCTGGGTATACTGAGGTTGAGAAACAGATTCTCCTCTATTTTTCATTAATTTGGAGTTAGCATCATAAGGGGCATTCACTGGTTTGAACTCATAATATCCAAACTTCCTAAGAAGTTGCTTAATGTATTGTTCTTGGGATAGTAATATATTATCTCCCTTCCTTATGATTTTAACACCTAAATTCACATTGGCTTCACCCATGTTTTTCATTTCAAATTAGATCCTAGAAACAATTTAGTTCTAGAAACTATATCAATGTTTGTACCAAATATTATCATGTCATCCCCATACAAACATATAATGGCATATTCACCATTTTCAGATTTAGAATACACACATTTATCAACATCATTAGGTAAGAAACCATCACATAATAAGACACTATCTAGTTTCTCATTCCATTGTTTAGGTGCTTGTTTTAACCCATACAAAGATTTTAAAAGCTTGCATACCTTATTTTCTTAACCAGGGACAACACACCCCTCAGGTTGAGTCATATAGATTTCCTCCTTTAAATCACCATTTAGAAAAGTTGTCTTAGCATCCATTTGATGTATTACTAGCTTATGGGTAGCTCCTAAGGCTAACAAAACTCGGATTGAGGAAATCCTAGTCATAAGGGCAAAGGTGTCAGAGTAATCTATGTTGGTTTTTTGAGTAAAACCTTTTGCTACTAACCTTGCTTTATACTTATCTATGAATCCATCTAGGTGATACTTTTTCTTAAAGATCCAATTACAACTAATGGGTTTTGCTCCTTTAAGCAAATCTACTAAGGTCCAAGTATTATTTTTTTGAATTGATTCAATTTCAGTCCTGATGGGCTTATCCCATTTTTTTGCATTAGGAACTCTAGTAGCCTCTAGAAAGCTTGTTGGATCATTTCCAACTAGATAGGTATAAAAGTCATCTGCAAAAGAAGTTTCCTTCCTTTGTCTTTTACTTCTTCTCAAAACTTCACACATGGCATCATTATTATTATCTATAGAATGTTCAAGTGTCTCACTAACCTTTAAAGGAAATATATATATGTTCAAAGAACTCAACATTTTTGGTCTCCACAATAGTATTATGTTCAATTTCATCATTTTTAAGAAAAAGAAACCTATAGGCAACAGTATGTTCAACATAGCCTAAAAACATACAATCAGAGGTTTTAGAGCCTATTTTTGTTTTCTTAGGATTGGGTAACATTACCTTAGTTAGGCACCCCCACACTCTTAGATATTTAAGATTAGGTTGATAACCTCTCCACAACTCATAAGGTGTTTTACTAGTTTTCTTATGAGGTATCCTATTTTGTAAAAAACATATAGTAAGAAAGGGTTTCTCCCCAAAGGTTATCAAGTGCACTAGAACTAATAAGCATGGCATTCATCATTTCCTTACGAGTTCTATTCTTTATCTCAGCTACTCCATTAGACTCAGGTGAATATGGTAGGGTTACTTCATAGATGATACCTTCTCTAAGACAATATTCATTAAACAAAACATATTCACCACCTTTATTTGATCTAATCCTTTTAATTTTCTTATTCAATTGATTTTCTACTTCTGTCTTATGCTTTAAAAACACATCGAAAGCTTTATCTTTATGCTTGATTAAGTACATTTTAGTGTATCCAGGAATAATCATCTATAAAGGTTACAAAATAATTTTTTACCACCTCTAGACATAATCTGTTTTAAGTCGGCTAAATCAGAATGAATTAACCCTAACAAATCAGATTGACATTCTATAGGATAACAAGTTTTCTTTGTTATTTTAGATTCTACACATATATCACATTTACCACTTTGTTTATCATGCATATTAATTAATCATAGTCATTGCAATTTCATAACATACGAAGAATTCACATGTCCTAATCTAGCATGCCATATATTATACGAGTTAACGATATAAGTAGAAGAAGATTCATTAATAATTTATGAAATATTGAGTACAAAGACACCTTGATCACAATATCCCTTCCCCACGAAAACATTATTTTTGTCATTACAATCTTATTAGATTCGAATGACACTTTAACCCTAACTTTTCCCAGTAGTGCTACAAATTTAGATTAACTCTAATAGAGGGCACATGTAGCACATCACTCAAGGCCATAGTCTTCCCCGATGTGAGTTTCAGAAGAACCTTTCCTTTCCCTAGGACAGAAGTTGTTCTGTAATCACCAAGATAGACGTGTTCTTCTCCTTCCCCTACACTGGTATAGGAGGTAAAAGCACTTCTGTTTGCACAGATGTGCCTGGTAGCACCAGAGTCTACCACCCACTTACTCACATTGGTCATCAAATTTACTTATGAAACGATCGCAACTATAGTATCTTCCCCTTGAGCTATATTTTCCCTAGGAGGATTGTCGTTTCTTGCTCTATGCTTACACTGAGGTGCATGATGACTAGGCTTCCCACATACGAAGCAATTTCCCTTTTTCTTAAAGGTAGGGTTAGATCCTTTGGGACAGGAATTTCAAAAATTACTTTTCTTATTGTGATCAGGTTTATTCTCGTACCTTTTTGGTGCAAGTTTTTCTTCTACAATTTTAGCTTTTGCAGATAATGCTTTGGCCCTTGTAGTAGCACATTCCTACCTATTGGTATCTTCGACTATTATGTGTATAATGAGCTCTTGAAGCGACAACTTCTTGTGTCTTTGTTTCAACTATTGTTTATAGTCAGTCCAAGATGATAGTAGTTTCTCGATTAAGAGTTCTAAAACAAACTCATCAGGAAGGATTATGTTCTCTACTTTGATATCTTCAAGCAACTTATGATATTCATTGATTTGGGTCTTTATGTCTTTATCTTCAATCAACTCCCAGCGGTAGTAGTTTCCTATGATGAATATTTGTTTGACTACGTCTTCAACAATACATTTGAGGATCAACGAATCCCAAATTTCTTTCGTTTCCTTGTATGAACAATACACATTGAACAAGTCATTAAACAATGCACTGAGTAAAGTGTGTTGGCATACCTGTAACATCCCTAAGGAATAATACTTATTTAAAATGTCTCGATATTATTAATCCCAAACGCGGGAATATTTAAAATTTAATATCCAATGCGAAAAAATCAAAATGGAATTAAACCAAACGATATTACAAGTTCCAATGTTCCAAATAAAACAAGAAAAACATAGTAAAAATTTCTAGCTCTAGTCCCAACTAGCCCTCACTCCGTCGTTTAAGCATCCTCAGCATCACTTGTATCAGCATCTGCTGTCGTGTAACGAATCACACGATCACCGCCAATCACAAACAGAAAGGGTGAGTTGATAGAAAAAGAAAAGACATATATAATAACAACAAGATAAATAATACTCCCATCTTATCCTTCCTAATTAGTTCTTGGCCAAGACCTTAAACCCCAAGGCTTTTCAGCCTTCAAATCACACAATTGGTTAGCCTTGAACTCAGGAATATGATGCTCACACGAACCTGCCAGCTCGTGGTCCTGCCTCTACGGACCTACCTGCCCGTAGTCCAACACATGTGATCCACCAGCCACGTACCTCCCCGCACGCAACATCTCTCAAGCGTGGGCACAGAACATACGAACCTACCTCGCTCTTATCCCCACGCGAGAGTAACTGGATATGAACCTCCCCGCTCATATCATCACATGTTAACCACCATCCATGAACTTACCCGCTCATGGCACAACATCTCCTGAACGAAGTATCGCATCATTGTGTTAAAACAACACACACAGAAACCGTTAAAAGCAACATTATCGCTTGGCGCAGCCTAAGCGCCACCAGGCGAAATATGCCCAGACCGCCTAGCGGTCTAGTCAACACCACCAGGCGCCAATCCCTTCCAGACCCCTTGTTACAGGTCTCTCGCCTGGTGGGTTCCATCCTATCGCCAGGCGCCACGCGATGCTGGGCTTCCCTATTGGTCCTATTACCTGGCTGCCTCAGCATGCCGCCAGACGCCATACCAGTAGATCACTCCTGCTGGTTTTTTGACACCCGAAACTGGTATATTCTCCACTCTGGATTACTCGAAAAATGGCATTGCACACTTGTTTCTCAGAACATGTGAATTTCCAAACCATCCCACCATCAATTCAATTACCTATCCCTCATACCCATAGGACCACGTATTCTCATCATTCATTTCTCAAGTTTCCTATACACGCTTAATGGCTAAATTAAGCTTAGAACATGGTTGATCCACCTAATTGTACTTACACTAATCAAACGAAATTAACTCCAATCACCATCTTAGTCGTAATAGAGCTTATACTAGAATAATTCCTTGTCCCCACTATTCCCAATTCCAATCCTCTCCATTTATTATACTCCAATAACCAATATATTCCTTCATTGTTCCACTATTATTGATTGTCTTGCCAAAACACAGAACCATATAACCCACTTAGTAATTTAAGTTATACTCTTCTTCCCCAATACTCACATGTCAAATTATTTATCCTTACTAAGGTACCTATAAGACATCAATGCATCACAAGTACACTTTCTCAAATACATGCACTACTTATATCATTGCTAATTCTCTATTTCTTCATCCTTATCATTCAGCCAATAGGGACTCCCTCCTAATTCCATTCACTGGTCTATTCTCTCGTAGCCTCTATAACAGACTTACAAAACAACCCCAAACAGCCACTATCGCCTGGCGGCCAATTAGATACCGCCAGACGGTACATCAGCACCTGGGTAAAAATCCAGATTTTTGTACCTATGTCAAACATCCATTTTTCCCAGAATTTGATCCAACATCTGGTCATAACAGAATACAACCATTCTTAAATGATTTTCTAAACCCACTCTCAATAGTATTATACCTTACGCATCATATACTTCCAATCCCCTCCTAATCGCCCTTAACTTCAGGGTTTACAATAACCTCTTGGCCTCAATACAAATCCTCCCTGTACACATCCCAGTATGATCGCAAGCACCCTAAAAATAGGACTATCATGGCATTATATAATCACAGAAATATAGGAAATCAACTGGAAACTCAGCAATTTATCAAATTCATATAAACACAGCAAACCCGTGACAATCCACGCACATCGCCTGGTGGTTTCGTCACGCCGCCAGGCAGCTCATGCCACAGAACCCAAAACTGAGTTAAAACTAATGCGTCGCCTGGCGGTATATGCCTACCCGCCAGGCGGTTCCTGGACGAAACCCCAGAAACTTGCGCAAAACAGCACAAGCCAGGGAAATTATCATACAAGAAGAGTCGCACAATACACTGTACATTATTTACAATGGAAACATATGAAAGCAACTCCCCTTACGTGGAATCCTTGCTCTAAAAATCGAATTCTTGATGTGTCTCTAACCCAAAAGCTCTCTTAGCCTTCTCTCGCACTCCAACAACGTTATCATGAATCGTTATTTGATTGTTTCTTAGCCCTCCCTATACATCTAGGGTTTCTACGTCTCTTCAATACCATGCAAAAGAAATTTTCCAAAATGAAAATTAATTTTGTTCTTATCAAGGTTTGAACCCACATCCCAACAATTGCCAAGTCAAATGCACAACCAAATCAACAAATTCATATTTGTGATAATTCCTACAATTTTAGGATTTTATTATCACGTCTAGCATTCAAGTATATCAATAAATAATGCACAAATAAAAATAACACACAATTGACATACATAAGACTCGAACCCAAGTCCTCTCACATAATTAAAGTACTCTTAAACACTTGAGCAAGTACTTTTCCACGTCATAGCACTATACATTAAATGTCTTAAAGGCTTCTATTACTTGCATTTATTAAATAATTATTTAATTAACTATTTAATTTTCTCAGGTCTTACCTGTATTAATTAACTACAAATAGTGCCTACCCGCCCGTTTACCCGCCGGGTATCCGCTTAAAAAATATCCACGGATATTTTTAAAACCTGCGGGTACCCGTGGATACTCGATACCCGCAAATATTAAAAAAAATATATTTTGTAAAATTTTTAATATAAATTATAAAAATAAAATATAAATTAAATTAAATTTTAATAATAATTAAATTTTAATAATAATTAAATTTGACATAATAAAATATACTGTTAATTTTAATTTTAGTTAAATTTTAACTTAATAAAATATAAATTAATTTTTAATTAATTTTTTACGGGTAACAGGTACCCGCGGGTACGGATAGTATGATACTCGTACCCGACCCGTTTATAAGCGGGTATTAAAATACCCGCTACCACGGGTAATAAATACCCGTGAGCAGTAACTATCCGCTGCGAATTTTATCCGTGGATATCCGCAGGCGCGGGTATTTTTGCCATCCCTAGGCACAGGGTGACATTTGGTTTAGGTTTTTTGCACTTAGGTTCGAAGGAGGGAAATGAAAAATGTTTTGGGTTTTAAGTTTGGGTGGAGAGTAGTAGTTTTTTATTTTAGTTTTGGGAGAGCATTTTAGTCTTAGCACAGTGTATATGTGTTTTCAGTTTTGGCGCAATGTTCAGTTTTTAATAGGAGGGAACTTTTAATTTTTGGCATTTTCAGACTCTACGAGTTTTTATTTAAAATTAAAAAAATTTTAATTTATTTTGAATCAATTTTATATATTATGTCACATTTTTTAATGGCAACATTTAGATAAATGTAGTATAAATTATCAACACTTAGAAAACTGTTGTCTTTGATACTAACTAAGCCACACTTATAAAAGTGTTTCCTTTTCCATGTTTCAGCAACACTTTTATACCTGTGGGCAAATTTAATGTTGCCTAAAGTCAAAAATGTTGTAGTGACTCCATCATTTTCATAATTTTAATTCCCATAAGAAAAGACCCTACTCATTTGGCAAAACAAGTTCCATAATTCATTAACACGGGCACAAAGAAATTTATCATCATAGATTTGGTAAAAGTTCGATAACATTTCGCATTGATTTTCATAGTACACAAAATGAAAGTGGTCACATATGACCATAATCAAGTATGCATTTGGAAAACAACACAAAATGGTTCAAACCAAAATTTTATCAAATTTATGCATAGGCTTACAATGTACATGTATTAACAAATTTTGAAGAATATTATTTTCAAACTGTCCAATGGGACATTTAAGATTTAATACAAACAACTAATGTTTAATCATTTATAGTAAATTTCAAACGAAAACTGAGGTTCTTCGGTGTCTACATCTAAATTTAAAATTAAAAAACCTAAGAAATCTTATATAAACTAATAAATTAATTTCAATATACTTTCTATCAATTTTTAAAATGTAAAAACTAAAATGTATATAAATAAACTAATTTAACACATTCAAATTTAATACAAACAAATAATGTTTAATCATTCACACTAAATTTCAAACGGAAACTAAGGTTTGTTAGTGTCTACATCTAAATTTAAAATTAAAAAACCTAAGAAATCTTATATAAACTAATAAATTAATTTCACTATACTTTGTATCACTTTTTAAAATGTAAAAACTAAAATGTATATTAATAAACTAATTTAAGACATTCAACCATACAAATTTCGAATAACGCATATGTATTAACCATAAAATACATATTCGACATAACCAAAGGGAACATTTATGAATAACCATGATTAGGTTCCCCAAAATAGTCATTGTGACAATAAGAATGTGTAACAAACTAACCTCATTGGAGAAACTAATCATACAAAGAGTAACTTCATGAGAAAACCACCACTAGAGATGAAGAAACCACTTATTTTGGTCAGATATACAGACTCCACAACTCACACCTTTGTCGATCGGATAATAAAACCTAAGTTGCAACAACTTTTTTTTGCAAGGAAAAGTGAGGAGGAAAAGGTTCACTCTAAAATTTAAAATAGATAACGTCGTACCTACACCAATCCAACGTAAAGGATGTCTTTTACATATGACCATAATAGGTTCAACATAAATTTACATTAGGGATGCACTTATCCCATGTAAATTTACCTCAGACCTATTATGGTTACGTTGATCAGTTTAGGTCCAACGTAAAACATGTTTACAAAAATGCTAGCATGGTTTTTTTTACATGTGTTATTTTATGGTTAGACATAAATTAGGTGATGTGAATAACTATTTCGTGTTATTGTACGCCATTTGATGACAATGGATAGTTTCTTCCAGGCAACACTTGGAATGAAAATCAAAGATAAAAGTTTCAATTGAATGCAAAAGGCTAGGCATAGTTTGCTATGTGTCTTAACAAACGAGGAGGTTAACAAAGTTTATGCCATGATCATTGCCAAAGAGATATGAGATACCATTGGACTTTCTAAAAGAGGATCCAAGGAAGTGAGAAGAAACAAGCTTTCTCATGTTGGATAAGGTATTTTTTATGCTTGAATCCTTGGTTAGGGTAAGTCTTATTGATTTCACGAATGGTTTTGAGCTTGCAAAATATATTGGTTAAAATGATTGACAATTATGGTTAAGTATGTTGTGTGGTGGGTTAAATATGCATATCATTTGCATAATCTTTATAAATGTCATAAACCTCCTAGTCTCTACTTGCTTTGAGTAATGTTTGATGGAACATGTTCCTTAATTATTTTCATTACATAATTTTTGTTCATATCCTTGGACTTCATTGTCAATAACAATGATTAAACTGATGGCCAAATATGTTTACTTATGGTCAGTAATTGATTAAATGGGTGTTAGGTTGGGAAATCATGTTCATTGACATATGAATGATCATGACCTTTGCATGAATTAGGCTAAAGTTATTTTTCTATGGTTGACACCTTAATTCAAGGAAGGGACACTAGTGTTGTTCTAAGTGCTAGACAAAGTTTAAAAAACACTTTGAACTATGATTTATGATACATAGAGGTAGATATAAGTTTGTCATTCTAAATGATAAATAATTGACTCAAGTTGCAATCGTCATTGATTTTTTACTTATAACAATAGTTCAATTGAATACCATTGTTATAAGTGAAAAGAAAAACAATAATAGACAAGTGCCTTACCGTCATACAATTGAAAAGAAAAAAAAAACAACAAATGACGATGATTTATCGCATGAACCATCTTTAAAAGTGAAAAATAAATAAATTATTCACTAGATGAAATTTAAAGATCGAACAATATTTGTTGGGATCAAACATCGTTAGACTCCATACCAACACGCTTAACAATATTTTTTCTAACTTTTCATAGTATATTCTAAATTAATAGATACAATAACATTAAGTTCTATCTAATTTACACTTAAAAAACAATTAAGAAAATATACTGAAAAAACAAGAATTAAACAACACTAATCCACGATGGAAAGAAGGACCATAACGCAAAAGGCAATTGAAAATGACAATGTGCAAGCAAGATCATTATTAGAAAAGAACAAAATATCAATAGAAAAAATTCATTGGTAATAGAAAAAATTTGATCCTAATTTGAGTTTATCGACAAATTACCGACTTGACCAACAATTCATCGATAAAATATTCATTGATAGATTTTACAAATTAATTAAAAAATTTGTTGATAATTGTAGACAGAAAAAAATATGTTGATATGATAAATATTTGTCGATAAATACCATGCCCTAATAATTCGTGTGTAAATATCGTCATGGAGTCTTTTTCTTCTTATTTTCTTCTTTTTCTGTTTTTTTTCTTATTCTTTCTGTTCTTCTCCCTCCTCTTCTCTTCCTCTCCTTTTTGCCCTCTTTCTCGCCTTCCTCTTCCTCTTCTTCCTCTCCTTTTCCTTTACCTTTGGTCGCCACTGCTGTCATGCTCATCATCACTACTCCACTACACCACTACACCACTGTCATCACACCATCACTGCATCATCGAACCGTTTCCATTTTTTCTCCTCTTTCTCTCTTTTCTTCTTTTTTTTTTCCCCTTACCCATACCACTTAATTTATTAAAAACCGCTTTACTAAAATATTTCCCAATAAAAAAATTCATCATAATAAGAATTATAAATTTGTTGTTTGTCAGCTGTAGTAGTCCTTAATTCTTTTATTATTTACCTTGTTCGTCATTCCTTCCATTTATCGTCTCTCACGAATTTCCTGCCTCTTTATTTCATTAAGTGTAATTATTCATGACCACAGCAAATGTACACCTTAAAAAAATGTTTTCAACACCGCCAAGAATGTAAGTTACGGAGGGAGTGCACCTGAAGAGTTTCTCATAATAACCAGAGCCAAACTTTTAAACAAGAATCACGAGGTGGATATTTTAACAACAAAAAAAAAACTACATTATACATATACTGAATTACAAATCTCAGTCGACATCGAAATATAAAAAAACAAATCAACTATGATATTTTGGAACGAAAAATGAAATATAGTTAACGGTGCGGATCTTGAATGTAGTTAAAAACAAATAGAGGTGGCGTATTTAGTTGGCATAGTGAGATAGCTCCCTAACTAGGAAGCCATGATTTTCTGACGTTTGTTGGATTCTTGAGCAATGATTTCCTTCTGTGTATCCATTGCAGTTTTCTTGACCTCGGAATCAACCAAGGACTTGTTCACTTCCTCAGTGTTATTGGTCTTTGTGGGTGGATGCACCTTTTCAAGCTCATGCAGCACATTGTGTATGTCAAACGCAAGGCGCTCAGCAAGGGTGCGTGAAAACTCAGCCCTGATCACCACACGGAGAACATTTATGTGCTGAGCAGCAGGTGGCATTGGATAAGCTGGCACGATCCAACCATGGCGCCGCAGCATCTCTGATATCTTGTACTCATCGTATTGCCTTCGGTCTTTCAGAGAAAATGCCACCACAGGAACACCATCGTCTTTTGAGAGTATGTTAAAGCGCCCACTCTTCTCCAAATCTTCCTTCAGCACCATTGCGTTTTCTCTGCAGTTCTCCATTATGCTTCGATAACCCTACAGTTAATTCAACAACACGGGTAAGCGTATATATATCCAAGTTCATCAAACGCTTCTAAGACAAAATGCTTCATCCACCATAATCCAAATATGAACTCACCTCTTGGCCAAGACGAATTAGCTGATAGTATTGAGCAATGATCTGACTAGAACCTGTAAGTGAAGATGTGACAAGGTAAGTACATGGTGTCATGTAATGATATGGAACACAAGGTTGTAAAGAAGGACCTTTAGAGAAATTGAGGGTGAAGGTGGGTTGGTCAGCTCCAAGGTAGTTGATATGAAACACAAGGTCTTCGGGTAAGTCGTCCTTTGTCCTCCAAATAACCCAACCAATACCAGCATAAACAAGACCATACTTGTGTC
>Ga0209589_1009018_pt1 | contig 15316 bp, 10 predicted proteins | sample CowpeawhiteBW_FD_187525 | JGI IMG/M metagenome (GOLD analysis project Ga0209589, IMG submission 187525) | Root nodule microbial communities of legume samples collected from California USA - Cow pea white BW (SPAdes) (version 2) | ecosystem: Host-associated > Plants > Roots > Nodule | place: USA... | reverse complement strand
ATATATAACTTGAATTCTAAATAAGAATAAGTGGATATTAGACATCAATACGAATGAAATCACATCTATGTCAAAAACTTGAAGAAAACCGATCATTCAAAAATTTTATTAAAAAAATATAAATTAAAGAATATAAAACATATTCAAGAAATATAGACAAACTATATATATCATAAAAAAATCTAAATAAACACATTAAGATAAAATCTTAAAACATTAAATCACTTGTATTGTTCTCTATAAATTAAAGTTAAATTAATTAACTAATATGAACACAATAATTTTTGTTAAGACAGATTGAGAAATTTTAAATTACATGTTTACAAAATAAAAATAATGACCCCATCTCTTTCTAAGACTAAGACACCATTATTGATTCTAACACACTCCCCTCACGTCAAGGGTATATACATCTCGTGCGGTCTAGAAATAGGTGGTCCGTTCGTTAGACTTTTTAAACAAAAGGCTTGGGTGGTCCATTCATCAACGACCACTATAGAACATATTGTCCAAAAAATTTCGTTAAGAAAGACTTCTTAAATAAAGGTTTTGATACTATGTTAAAAGTGATGTTAGCCCAACTCAATCTTATAAAACTTGCTTGTAAGGTGATGTTTGCACCCCACTTTTATAAATTGTCTTATCTCTGATCGAAGTGAAACTTCCAACACCAAAATATAACCGACAACAATAAACTCAACATAAATACAAGTTTGCATCATAAAAAAGCTAAGAAAGTGCACATATACACTATCTTAGAAATGATAATGGTTAATGGTAACATAAAAGATTTTAGAATTAATATGAGTGGATGGAATTCCCCATCCATAAAAACCTTTGATGTGGTCCAAGTGAAAGAATGAGAAAAGTGATGGGGTTGTTGATGCTGATTTTGCCTTTGGATGAATACATAGGCATCTGAAATTCAGGAAGCATATAAACAAAGAAGCATAGCTCCTACAAGGAATCACTCTCTCACCTTTCATTGTCACCATCCACTCACTCTCATCTCATACTTCTCCTTCCCCTCTGCTCTTCATCATATGCAACTTCTCTTTTGGGAGCACAAATAATAGTGGGGCTCAAACAATTCAATTATTTTCCAAATCCTCTCAGCTTTTCTTCTAGGACTTACACACTAAACTCCACAATATACAACTGGCTTCTCTCCAACAACCTCAAACTTCTTAAACATTAATTCTTTATTAATTATTTTGGCTTAAAGGACCAAACACACATCACTTTCTTCTCTCTTTTCTTCTCTACTGCAAACCTAACCTAAGCTTTGCTTTTCATTTTCAATATCACATTCTCATCAACACAATCATACTCTCATACCGTTCCACCAAACTACCTGACACACCACTGCTTGCCGGTTAGGGTTCATATGTAATCAGATTATTAAAATCCGACAAACAATAAATCTTGTTAAAATGAATTTTAAATAATTCTGATCCAATATTAAAAGAAGAATTTCAAATCTAATTCAACATTACAAAATTTATTTATAAGATAAAATTTTAATTTACTTATATATCGTAAATTTGTCTTAATCTTGACATGGATTATCCGACAAATTTCATAAACTTATCTGTTAAGAGTAAAAGAATGCAGTTTTAATTAAAAGTGTTGATACATAGTTGCTAGTAGTATTTTTGAAGGTAAATTACATTGGAAAAAGGAAAAAGCTAGGTAGGAAAAAAAGTGACTCTAATTAAGCTTGATTGCATGTGTTTTGTGACAGACACAATTGCAGTTAAGTACGTCACCTGCATTATGGTCCACTATTCTTTTCTGATACAGTAACTTGAAAACAAATGCTTGTGAACATATACACCTACCTTCATTTATCAAAAACCTTTTGTTTTGTTTTGTTTATGCTTTACAATTTTTTTTTATTGTTAAAGATCAAACATGCAGAGGTTGACAGACATAGAATAAGTGAACATCATCTTCTTCACCTTCACAAATAAAGCCCCAATATTTTGGTAAACAAAGCAGATCCATCACCATGTCAGTCCAAATGCTGGTGCTTTCAATCCCAAGCAAAAAAAAAATGACCAAAACTAATGAAAAGTAATTGATACTTTACATGCAATTTATGCAGATTAACCTCACAATAACAACAACAACAACAGATGAGTTTATTTTCCAGATCGTTTACTTGAATCACCAGAAGAAAAATAAAAAACTGAAATTCTGTATTGATTAATTAAACAAAATTGAAGGAAAACATGCATGTTAAGAGCAGACAGAAGAACACATATCAGCAAAATCTGAAAAAAGAATGTAATAACATTGATTGTGCAGAATATGACAGAGAAATTGAAGCAGATCATCTCACTGATTTTCCACAACTTTCTTGAATTGTGATCATAAAAACTCTGTTGTATTGAAGATCTTCATTGGAGAAGCCTCAAACAAAACACAGTTCAAGAAAGCTGTGGAAGACCACCAAAAAGATCATTCATCACAAACTGAGAACCTTTCTATGAAATAGTTTTCTAAGAATGAAGCAAGTGGAGAGAGAAGAATGAGAGTGAATGAGAATAGGTAGAGGTTTCAATATATATATTTATATATATGAAAGGGAGAGAAATTTCATTATATAATTAAATGACAGAGAGGAATTTTTGGCCTTATTTGTAGAGAAAATTAAAATGCTTTATTGCCACTAAAAAACATTTAAGAATTTATTAATGAGATAGACTACAAAAATTTGAAAAGGAAATACAAAATTTGAAATAAAAGGCATTGTTAGAGTTACTCAACATCATGAAAGTTTGCGAAGTAAATAAAGATTTTTTTATGTTCATTTTTTTTCTTTCTGAAAATAGATTATAAAATTTTAATAAGTATCTCAGGACAATATTAAAGTATTAAAAAATATTTAAAATATTATAAAAAACATTGAAAATAGGTTTAAATTCATTTTTTATCCATAAATTTATCAATGTAATTTTCATCCAATAAAAATTTCTTTGAATATTTTGAATTTCAAAATTTTCTGAGATTTAGTAATTATGCTAATATATCACCATAAGAAAATGTTTAAATAGTGATTGATTTTAGTAAACCGGAATGGTTAGTAATTATAGTAACCAATCTAGATACTAATTTATAAAACTAAAAATTATTCGTTAATAGTCACTATTATGAATAAAAAATTATAATTAGTTACTAAATTAGTCTTTAAAATTAGTTACCATGATTTTGGCTATCAAAGAGAATCAGTCATTAAAAATTAACTACCTAGGATTTGCCTACCAAAATGATTTAGTTTCTAAATTGACCTCTAATTAAATAGTGACCAATTATAATTTTTTTATTTATAATAGTGACTATTTTAGTAATCAATAATTTCTAATTTTGTAAATGGTATCTAAATTGGTAATACAGTAACCACCTATTTTTCGTTTCTAATTGAGGATTTTTTTAGTGTATTATCCAATTTTAAATAAAATCTTTTAGACATGCATTTTAAAATAAGATGATTAGACATCTTATGAACTTTGACCACTCAACTATGTTAATACTTCAAAATTTATCGATCGTTTGTCAAATCCATGATAAAAAGTACATCTCACAAAATATAGACAAATTATATCTATTATAAAAAAAATTTAAATAAATACATAGAAGTCAAACATTGCATCACTTATATAATTTATATTGTTCGTTATGAATCAAAATTAAATTAGCGACGTAATGATTTTCTTAAAAAAAAAAATATTATACATGAAATTTCATTCGTTATAATAACAATATTAATTACTTAATTCATGAAAGTTAATAACGATCATGAAACTCCATCTGTTTCTTAATATATGATGTTAAAGGTGTGGTTACACAAATCAATATATCATTTGTATTATTTTTACAGAAAAAGGATCAGGATAACATATCTTCCAATCAAGGGTTAGATAACATATCTTCCAATCAAGTGTTAATTTTTTTTCTCTTTCCATAGAACAACTGATCTTATCTCTTTGTAATAAATCATCAACCTTTTTTTCCCCTAAGTAAATCACCTCTTTGTGCCCTAAGTCGACCCTGGTTGCATGTTCCTTTATTAAATTACAATGTTTTTTTTCTATTAAAAGTTTCAATTTAGTAATATTAAATCATTACAAGAAAATATATTATTAATGACCAATTTTAGTAAAAAAAAAATTAGTCATTTAAATATCAATATATAAACTAAAAATTATTAGTAACTAAAATAGTTTCTAAATTAGTCTCTAAATTGGTCACTGTAATGAATTTGTCTCTAAATTAGTTAATAACATTAGCTACCAAGGTTTAGCTACAAAAAGAATTGGTCTCTAAATTTGTATCTAAATTGATCACTAATGAGACAATTAAATTCTTATATATTCTTATACACTTTATCTAAGCGATATTTATTTTATACAACTAAATTTAAAAAAATACCTCCTTAATATATTAATCATATTATTATTAATAAAAATTAATAAACCAAACCTATAACTTGTATTTAATTTGATTTTATCAACACAAAGTGTTTGGTGAGTGTTACATAAAGTTAATATATTATTAAATATTATCATATATGACTAGTTTATGAGTTAGAACCAGGTTATGATATTATGTTAAGAAGTGAAATTTAAATCTAACTTAATTCTAAGACTTATAAAGTGAGGTCTGCACATATTTATATATTGTAAATTGGTCTTATCTCTATTCGATATGGGACTTCTAAAAAGTTTCTCACGTCGAGACATGTACATCCCGAACATGAGAGTGAACATTAAAAGGTAGTCCGATAATGGTCTTATGGGGTACACGGCCTGGCCGAGTACATATTGACCCTCTAGGACGATATGTACCTGGCTCACACCAACAGACCAAGATAAGACCACTGCCACTCGAAACAACTAAGCCCAATGTTAATAGCGTTAATTTAATTATCAGGTAATTAGTGACTTGGATCAAAGTCCAACTAGGTAAGTGTAAGACCCGTGAAATTTAATTATTTAAATAAATAAATAATTAATAAATGCGGGTAGGAGAAGCCTTTATGGTATTAAATGTAAGCCCTCATGATGTCGAAGAGTACTAGCTCAAATGGTTGAGAGTACTTGATTATGTGAAAAGACTTGTGTTTAAGTTCTATGTGTGTCTATTGTGTGTTATTTAATTTGTTTTATTTTAAGAGATGGTTGAGCGTGATGTGTAGATAGTTATAGATGCATAAATATTAGCATCAAAGATGACTTGGTTGAGTTGGTTGTGCACTTGAATTTCAATTGTGGGGTGATAGGTTCAAACCTTGGCTTGAACAAAATGATTTTTCTTTTTGTTAAAATCTACACTAGCATGGAAGTGAAGAGGCACGTAAACCCTAAGGCATATGGCAGCTAAGGCATATGGCAGCTAATTAAGGGTAAGAGAAAGGGTTTTGTTAAGCTGTCTTTGAGGTGAGAGCAGAGATGACGAAATTGGGAGTGTATTGGGAGGATTGAGTGAAGCAAAGGGTGAGTGGGAAGAGAAAGATAAAGGAGACCATTGGTGAAGGAAAAAGCTTGCAAACTTCAATTTTGGCAAAGGAAACCAGGTTAGGGGAGTTCCTTCGTTGTTTTAAATAGTGATTTTGTGTAATCATGTAATGTATGAAACTAGTAAAGCCTGCATCCCTATTAAAATCAAGTTTTGCTCGCGTTTCTGGATTTTTCCAAAAACCGCCTCGCGGTAGGGCATGAGCTGCCAGACGGCCTATGTGTTTTAGTCTGTTTTCTTGGTTCGCTTATGAACCGCCTAGCGGCTGAGGATGGCCCGCCAGCCGATGCAACTTGCGACTTCCCATTTTCGCGTTTTGATTGGTTTGTCAGTGATGTCGTGATATTTTGGGTGGTATTTCTATTGCACCAATTTAATTGGCATGATAAATTATGGTTTGTAGTTATTAAATTGATGGAAATTGCCTGAACTTGAGAATGAAATTGGCGGTGAGGGTTTATGCGGGAATTGGGGATAATATTCATGAGCTACTTCAAAGATTGGTGCGTTGATTATCCAGAATTGACTGTAATATGAATGTTGTATGAATCATGTATGGTTTGTGCACATAAAACCACGTTAGGATGAAGGCGGGTACTGTAATTGGAAAATTGGGGTGAAATTCAGTGCTGAAAAATCTGTGCGGAACCCATATGTGTATGCACCGCCTGGCGGCGCATGAACTGCCGCCAGGCGGCCTAACAGTGAAGCCTATTTTGGTTGATTGACATGGATTTCGTGGTGTTGGCTCTTCAATTAGAAATTCATTATAAATATATATATATATATATATATATATATATATATATATATATATATATATATATATATATATATATATATATATATATATCTAAAATGGAAAATTTAGATGAATATGGCATGTTAGGGATTAAGGAAGGTTAGAGATAGCGAAGGTGGGAAAAGTGATATAATAAAATGGATGTCATAAATGTTTTGTTGTTTGTGCTAAGATATATTCCAGAAAGTATGCTAATTTGGTAAAACGAGATGTGTGAATTGCATAGGGCATTATTGTTAGAGAGATGGTATGCTAATAAATGAGAAAAATGTCAAATGCAATGTGTGAATTTCAATTCAGTTTTATGAACATGTAGGGATGTATGAAAATTATGTTTATTGGGTGTTGTAGTTGATATGCTATATTGTTTGTGTTATTTTAAGAAGTTTGTGCGACATTGGTAATTACAAATTTACATGATTAAAAAGGTGTGTATGATATTCTAGGGATATATTTATGCTTGGTGTGTCATAATTGTTCTATAAGTTGGTGTGTGGTATGATTTAAGGTCCATTGGGATCTGTTTTAAATGTCAAAAACTAGTAGCATTATGCTACTGGTATGGGGCCTGGCGGCGAGAGTGAGCCGCTAGGCGGACAGAACACAAATTAGTGGCAGTGGCCACTATTGACTCGTGGCGCCTGGCAGTACGGAGGGTTCCGCCAGGCGAAATGGAACAACAGAGGGGCGGGAAGGAAATTAGCGCCTGGCGGAGCGAGATGGGTGTGCCAAGCGGTGGCGACGAGTGGCGCCTGGCGACAGGGCGGTGTCTTCCAAGAGATGACGGTGCAGTGATGATTTGCAGGCGCGTGGAGCCTAGCGGTACGTGTCCCCCGCCAGGCGGTGACTATGTAGTGATGATTTTGCAGGCGCGTGGCGCTTGGCGGTGTGGGGAATCTTTGAGAGCCTTTATTGACATATTTTCACAATCACCCTCAAGATGAAAAATATGAACCCTAAAATATTACACTATATGATTAATGGCTTGCAAGTATGGTCATTTGTTGATGACATGTGCATGAATCCTCCTGCCAACATCAATGAGTTGAGGCAGCGAGCTGCCAAGTTCATGCGAGTAGAAGATATGAGGAAGTACAAGGACAACATTAAAATTGATACCACACCCGTTGAGAAAAAGGAAGTCGATAAAGCACTCGTATAAAGAAATAATGCTTGTCCACGAGATCGCAAACCCATACGACACTCACATTATGCACCTCTCAATGCCCCCAGGTCACACATTCTAGAAGAAGCCTTACAAGCTAACCTTCCATTACCCAAAAAATACCAGAGTCCTCCTAATGTCGATATGAGCAAATACTACATATATCATCACAATAATGGGCACAACACCGATGAATGCACAACCTTTATAAACAAAGTGGAGTAGTTGATAAGGGTCGAGCACCTTAAGCGCTTTGCCAAGCGAGAAGATGAAGAGGGATCCTGGGCCGAGTACCGTAGATATGATGACAAAAGGGACGAGATGAAGGATAAAAACAACTGTTAAAGAAGATCAAAACCAACACAACATGAAGATAGACGACAAGACCGTCAAGATGACATACACCCAAGAGAGGGACGATCAACACCATATCTAACGGGTTTGTAAAGGGAGGGTCCTCATCTCGACAAGCAAAAAATACTTGAGAGTAGTACAATTTGTGCATGTAGTATCACAAAGGTACAAGAAGAGGATGGCTCCAATCACGTTTACAAACTTCAACTTTTAAGGAGTCGACCCAAATTCGACAATTTAGGAACTATTTTGGTTACAAATAATTTTTAGTTTATAAATTGATATCTAAATTAGTCACTATAGCGACTAATTATGTTTTGTCACTAAAATTGGTCACTAATAAGATATTTTTTGTAGTCAATAGACCTAACAAACAACAAAAATCACTAGAATAAGCTCTAACTTTTAACTTTGACACCATGTTAAAATAAAAGAGAAGGATACATAAGAGGAATTCATGATGTGTATCAAACACATAGGGTTATGCATTTATGAATAGGAAAATAAAAAGACATTAGCCTATGTCCATTACATTTAAAACTAACACATAATATTATAACTAATAATGTATAATAATATCTTAATTATATTTATTCCTGTAGAGAACAAGTAAGATTTGTTAGGCACAAGTATCACCTCACCCATGTCCGCTATCTCCTCGGTTGGCTTTTCCCCTTCTTGCATATATCGGCTTGGACCCAGGAGGGGTTACTTGTAGAAGGGACTCTGAAGCTTAAGTCAGCCAAAGCTCTCAAAGTCAAATCAGGTGATTAATGGAGTAATGAATGCGTACCTTTAATTCGTGAGGTTCATGCATATTTATAGATTATTAATTATGTTTGCCCAGTCCATGGGCTGGGCCCTGGTTTGGGCCATAGGTGGGCCTAGGCCTTGGCTTAGGCCCTTAGTCTCGACCATTAGGGACTCACTAGATATCAGGGGGGCTTTGATTTCATTGAGTACCTTAAGGTGGTCGGCATAAACCGACTACTCCCTTTGGCGGCTTGTGCTACTATTGCTCATATGCTGTTCTAGGCGGGTTATTTCCTTTAGCATCTTATGTTACCGGTTCAGGCTGGTTAGGCTTAGGTCAGCCCAGGCCGATTACTTGAATGATTTTGCGTGTAGGTATGGTGATCGTTTATTATTATTATTATTACTTGGTTCAATTAGCTCAGTGTGGAACACCAGTCCCCCAGCCTTTGCCGATATAGGTATGTCGGTCAAGGATGATATGTGTTAGTATGCCAACGGGATCGGTTAGGTGTGGTACACCAGTCCCTCAGCCTTTAAGTGTGATGAATAGTGTTAAGGTTAAAGGCGGGAAAAGGGTGGTAGCAGGTGTAGGGATGTCAGAGGTCAAATCAAAGAGGGGTTTGTGTGCCGTCGTTTCTGATACTCATGGCTTTTGAGATGGTTGTGTCGATTGGTATGGGTTGTGATTTTGGCGGGAAGAGGTTACATCGTTTGGGATTCACACCTATAAATGTAGATTTTACGATGGATGAATGCTTGTTGGTTCATTTGCGAGAATTTCACAATCAAAGATTTTGCATGTGTTATACCTGTCTAACTAGTTCCTAGCTCCTGCCGTCAACTTTTCAGAAAAAAAAGGTATGTCTAGTAGTGATAGTGTGTCGTTGTCTTCGTCCAGTAGCGAGAGTGTGGAGTCCAGGGGGTATAGGTAGACACGTTGAGGAGAGAGTACTAGTTCTGCTGGTATGGTAGGCAAAATTTCGATGGAAACGATGACTGAAGTGCGAGAAGACCCTCCAAAAGAGTTAGCGGAGAGTAACTGGCCGGCCAAGGGTGGCTATGGGTGGGTGGCTGCTGATGTTCGTAATCAATCGTCTTTGTTTCAGTGGTCTCGTCTGCTGAATTCCTGGTTAAATTGTACCCCTGTTATCGCGAAAGGTGTAAGCAGGGGTATCGTTTCCTTGGAGCAGGTGAGCAACATTGACTGCATATGCCATGGGCAAGAGGGGGCGACCGAGAAGTTTTTTTATATGTACATGTGCCATTTCTCCCAGCTGCATGTGAGGTTACCGCTGGACGACTTTACCATGGGGGTACTACGTGCGTTGAACGTTGCGCCTACACAGCTGCATCCAAACAGTTGGGCCTATATGCAAGCCTTCCGTGTTTTGTGCCAATCACTATATCTACAGCCTTCTCATCGTGCATTTTTGTACTTGTATGACACTAGGCCCCACCAGCCGACTACTTGGTTATCTTTGGTGAGCCGCCCTAGCATCAACAGATTGGACGTGTTCTCTCAGTCTTTCAAACATTTCAAAGACGGATACTTTAAAGTTGTGGTGAAAGAGGAGGGCATGTCTCATTTCCTTAATGCAGATGGGAGCACAAAGTTCCCGTTTAGCTGGACGGGGAGCCCTTCTCGATATAAGGACATGGGCACCGACAAGTTGTCGGCGGTGGATAAGGAGGTGGTAGAGGTGTTGATGAAGTTTACCGATAAGTTGCCCACTAAGGGTCTAGTTAGAGTTTATAATTCGGTTCACCCGATTATTGATATTGAAGGTATCTGTTTATTACTTAAACTGTATTAATGCTTCTAAGTTGACTTAACCGGGTTTTGATGTGTTGTTGTAGGGCACATGGTGTAATCCGGAAAGAAGAACTTGGCACTTTTCCAAGCGTTGCGGAAGGAGATGGCCGCGAAGGCTAAAACAGCCGGAGAACACTGATGTTCCCAACTTGCAGGAATCGTTGGTTGAGGTGCACGTGCACGGCGGCACTAAGATAAAGGCTGAGTTGCTGGCTCAACCCGACAAGGGTAAAGATGTAAAGAAGATCAGGGTGGCATTGCTTGGGGCGAGGTCAGCCAATGGGACGAAAGGGCCAGAGTCCGGTTTGATTGAGTTACCAGAAACGTCTGTGAGGAAAGATATTGCTATCAATCTTCCAAAGACGATCATCAACTCTATCGACGGTATGGAAGCGGATCATCTCGTAAGGACCATGATCGAGTTTGGAAACAAGGCATTGATACTAAGTCGCCGGGTTGGGTCTTTGTACCGACGAGAAGTGAAGGAGGGAGGTAGGGAAAAGGTGGAGGAATTGCAAGGAAAGGTTGATAAGTTTGAGGAAGAAATGGTCGCTTGGAAGAAGGAGAGAGAGTTGGAAGGAGGAGAGGAAAAGATTGGGAACTTGGAAAGTTCGTTGCTTGGATTCGGAGGGAAAACTCAATAAGAGGATAGCGGATTTGGAGGCGGACTATGACGAGCTGAATGAGAAGTATGATGGTGCTGAGGTGGAGCTTGACGACTTGAAGGGTTGTATCATCCAAGAGCATATTAACGGTTTTCAGAAGGGATTGCGGCAGGCAGCCTTCTTTCACTAGGATGTTGATGCAACCGATTCAAGATTTGATGTTAATAAGGATATGGTTGATGGGCAACTTATCAATGAGGACGAGAGTAGTCCGGAGGGGGAGGCAGAGAAGGGGGCGGTTGAGGAAGAGAAGGAAGCGGAGGTTGCCGGGGAGGGGGGCAATGACACAGTGGAATATGAATTTTATTTTTTATGATTCGAACTTGTTATTGAGCCTATGTCTGTAATAACTGGTACATCATGTGTTTGGCATTCCGTACACTTATTTGCTTTTATTTTAATATGATTAATGCTTTCAAGTATGCTATCTTGTTTGTCTAATGTCAATAGTATTGATGTTATGTTTGGCGAATTAAGTTGTTTGTTAAGGGTGTTCGACCCAAGGCGCTTACTTGTGGTAAGGGTGGGGAACTTAAACGAATTAACCACAAGTTAGGGGTGTTCGACCCAGGCCGCTTACTTGTGGTAAGGGTAGGGAACTTAAACGAATTAACTACAAGTTAGGGGTGTTCGACCCAGGCCGCTTACTTGTGGTAAGGATGGGGAACTTAAACGAATTAACCGCAAGTTAGGGGTGTTCGACCCAAGCCGCTTACTTATGGTAAGGGTGGGGAACTTAAACGAATTAACCACAAGTTAGGGGTGTTCGACCCAAGCCGCTTACTTATGGTAAGGGTGGGGATCTTAAACGAATTAATTACAAGTTAGGAGTGTTTGACCCAGGCCGCTTACTTGTGGTAAGGATGGGGAACTTAAATGAATTAACCACAAGTTAGGGGTGTTCGACCCAGGCCGCTTACTTGTGGTAGGGGTGGAGAACTTAAACGAATTAATTACAAGTTAGGCACAATATCTAATCGTAAGATATCTTAAAATAACTTATATTACGTTGAAGAATATTGATAAAAAATTTAAAAGCTTAAAAGAGAACTGGTTTGCTAGTCACACGTGGAATTGTTGAAATAAGTTCTTGGTCCATAAGGAAACATATAAATTATATTTAATACAAGTTTATTTGATTTTATTAGCACAAAGTGTTTGGTGAGTGTTAGATATAATTAAGATATTATTAAATATTATTAGATATGGCTAGTTTATGAGTTATAACCATGATATTATCCTAAGAAGTGAAATTTAAATTTAACTCAACCCTAATATTTGTAATATAAGGTTTGCACATATTTATATACTGTAAGTTGATCTTATCTCTAGTCAATATGGAATTTCCACTAAATCTCTCACGTTGAGACATTTACATCTCGAATGTGATAGTGATTTAGTAGCAATAGACCCAATAAACAACAAACATCACCACGATAAGCTCTAACTCTTAACTCTTACACATGTTAAAATAATAGAGAAAGACATAGGATGGATTCCTAATGTGTATTGAACAAATACTTTTGCATTTATGAATAGAAAAAATAAAAAAAAATGTGCCTAAGTCCATCATATTTAAAACTAACACATAATATTATGACTAATATTATATAATAACATCTTAACTATATCTAACCGTAAGATATCTCAAAATAAACGTAGAAGAACATTGATAATAAAAGGTTAAAAGACAAATAGTTTGTTGGTCACATGTGGAATTGTTAAAAGAAGTATTTGGTCCACAAGGATGCCTATAAATTATATTTAGGTTAAATTACGTATTTGGTTTGTGATTTAGTTTAGTTTTGTCAATTCAGTTCTAATATTTTTTTTTCTTTAATTAGATTCTAATTTTTGTCAATTTTATTCAATTTGTTCTTTTTTTACTATTAAAAATTTTCATATTACATAGAATTTTTCTTGCAAATTTGTTAAAAGAAATTGCAAAAAAAGATTTCTTTTTCTGCTATTTTTTCTAAGAATCTTAATCGACAGGTAATTCTTTCGTGGGTAATTAACAATATAGTTTTTTTTTTATTAAATGGAGCAATTTTGTCTCTTTCCAAATTGAGACTAAATTTATTTTTATATAAGTGTTATAATGTTTAAGAAGTTAAAATTACATAATCACATAAAATAATGGTGTTACTCTCCACTTTTTAACCTTTCAAAATTTTAAAAATCACATTTCATTTTTAACCTCTTAAAATTTCAGATCAATGGTGTTAGTCTTCATCCTTCAAATTTTCATTTTAATTTTAAACTAATTGTAACCGTAAACAAAAAATATTTAATAAAAATGTGAATTTTAGTAAAAACATTATAACATTTATATAAAAATTAAATTTGGTCACAATTTGGAAAGGGACAAAATTGCTTTATTTAAAATAAAATTGGAACTAAATTGAACAAAAATAACAAATATAAGGACCATGGACCAAATTAAATATGAAAACATTGATCCTGATACATGACACACTACTACGTTGACACATGAACATTTTTTCAAAATAAAAAATTTTAAAAATTTAAAAATTTAAAAATCACGAAGTGACAGGTGACAATAACCGTTCATTCGTTAATCATTTAAACAGAATTAGCAAAAAAATACTAAATTGATAAAAATTAAGACTCGATTGAACAAACAAAAAATATTAGGACTAAATTCACAAAACTGAACAAAAATAGGGACCCAATGTGTAATTTAACCATATATTTAATATAAGTTAATTTGATTTTATCAACACAATGTGTTTGGTGAGCGTGAGATATATATAGTTAAGATATTATTAAATATCCTTAGTTATAATATTATGAGTTAGAAGCATACTTTGTAAAATTTAAACCTAACTCAATACTAAGACTTGTAATGTGAGGTTTGCACTTATAGACTGTAAGGGTGGATCTTACTTATAGTCAATGTGGAACTTCTAACAAATCTCTCACATTGAGACATGTAAATCTTGACTATGAGAGTGAATATTAATAAGTGGTTTGGTAATGGCTCAATAACAATAAATTCAACAAACAATAAACATCACTGGGATAAACTCTAATTTATGACTTTAATATCTAGGGATGACAACATGGCGGGGCGGGGACGGGTTTCGCTATCTCATACCCATCCCCATAAAAAAAATTCATCCCCATCCCCATCCCACCGGGTAACGAGTATAATCTCATACTCATACCCATACCCGTTTTCTAACTACTTCAATATTAATTTTTATAAAAGAAAAAAAATTACGGTAAAGGAAACATAATATTATCAAATATTCAATATTAGAAGGATGATTGTTTCTTCCATATCAAATACTTTGAAATAAATTATAATTGTTTACATTTCATATTAGAATACTAAATAAAATTTCATGAGAACCAAAACATTTATTAAATTTACAAACATTAATGAAACGTAGTTATAATACATCACTTGATCAAAATGACACAAAGAACAAACAATAAACATAATAATAAAATTTTGACATAGATTTTGTATCTTTTGAACTCCAATATATGTTAGATGGTGAAACAAAATATTCATGACAATTACATTAAATTTTTATATTATAGTAAACAAAATTTATTTATATAATTAACATGAAGAACTTACAGTATGATTGATAATGAGTTAGAAAATAAAACATAATTAGATAAAATATATCAAAATATTATTTTACATGATGAAAATAAACAATAAAAAAATGTTAAAAGGTTAACAAATGTATGTCTTAGAAATAATTTGAGAGACTATTGAAAGAAATCGCACAAAGGAAATCAAATGTATAATCAAGGATATAATAAGATGAAAAATACCTTGAAGATCTAAGAAAACTTTTCAAATATCAACATACATATTCAATGGTTGAAAAATAACCAAAATTATTTTACGAAACAATAGAGTTCTTGAAATTAAACAAAAATCAATAATAATAATAATAAGTAAAGAATTTTTTTTAATATTACCTTAAATTGAGAGTATTAAACATTCTCATGTGAAAGGAAAATATATAATAAATAAAAATATTAAAAAATAATAGACATATTCAAATGTGAGGCATAACATTTTTTTAATTGACATACATCATTTTAACATAATTACATAAAGATTATGATAAGATGAAAAATATATTGGAAATGCGAATCAGTTTCATGACAAACCAACTAATTAAAAGAAATAAAAAATAGAAAGTATAGAAAGTATATATATATATATATATATATATATATATATATATATA
>Ga0209589_1009017_pt1 | contig 15316 bp, 7 predicted proteins | sample CowpeawhiteBW_FD_187525 | JGI IMG/M metagenome (GOLD analysis project Ga0209589, IMG submission 187525) | Root nodule microbial communities of legume samples collected from California USA - Cow pea white BW (SPAdes) (version 2) | ecosystem: Host-associated > Plants > Roots > Nodule | place: USA... | reverse complement strand
CGTAGACATCTGATTTTTTTTTCACTTTTGAATTGTTCAACTTAGGACAATATGTTCTCATATACCCTGGTTTTCTACATGTTCTCTTGATTGTATCCACCTTCTTCTTTTTTTTTTCTTATGAAGTTATTTTCTCTTGTACCTCATGTTTCTTTGACCCTTAAAATCTGTTTAAACATTTTGTATATCAAAGATATTTGATCGTCAATTAAGTTGTACTATCCATCATTCTCCTTCTTTAGAGCTTTTAGAGCCTTAGTTTCCTTGCTTTTATTATAATTTTACTTTAAAGTAGATCTTGCTTGTTGGCCTTTGTTAAACATTGTTGAGGCCTCATTTTGATCACCATCTTGGAGATGCACCTCATGACTTATCTCAGATTTTTCAAGTCATGGGCCTCCTAGATGGTGATGGTTTTGGGTTTCCAAATCTTAAGTGTGTTTACCACACTAGTGTAAAAGACCCTGAAATTTTTTAATGTAGTAGAATAATAGATATGAGTTAAGTTTAACTTATAATTTCAAGAATGAGTTAAAATACCAACTATTTATATACTTCAATTGGTTTTAAAGTAGAGTAGGGATTAGTTTTTTTTGTGTGTTGAATCTGTCAATATAGTTTATTTATATTATTTGAGACAGAGCTAAAATACCAACTATTTATTCATAGCACAATATCGGTTAACAAAATGGTGAAGTATCAAGAGTTAACAAATAAGGATAACTTTTTGTATTCATACTATTGTTTAATTTAAAGTCCTAGCTTCCCTTACCTCGATACTAGGAAAATGTCTTGTTAGAAGAGAGCTCTAACAATAACAACACCACAACTCCAAAGATAGATTAGAGAGCTGAAAAACATGCACACAAAAACAAGAATAAGACTCTAAAGCGGAATTCGTGACAAAATCGAAGCAACTGAAATGGAGAGGGAGGAAAATGGGAGTTTGAGGTCAACTTACATGGTGAAAAACAGTTCTGCTAGTTGGGAGGAGAATTTCGCAGCTGCCCTAGCACAACTCCTATTTGAGACAAGGGAGAAAATGAGTGAGATGTTTTGGTTTGAGGGTGCAGAATAGGAGTATGTGGGCAGCTGAAAGGGGTTCTTGAAAAATAAATGGACTAACTCTAGGTTATCTCATAATGTAAGGCCTAGTTTTTCTGCCCTAATGTTTTAAGGATTGGCCTTAATCTGTTGGGCATAAGGGCTGGCCCATAAGGTGCTAAGGCCCCTAAAGCTGCCACGGTCTCCCATTCAGCCTCACACTTGCAAACAGTTCCTAAAATGCTGCTTTTCTTCCTTTCAGAGCTTTGCTAGGGTTAGCCGTCAACTCTCTCTAAGCAAACTCAAGCTTTTCCACTCCATGTAAGTTGCTTCTAAGCTTGTAGTAATCCTCCTCTAGCTTTATTTTAGCTTTTCCTTGAGGCTCATCCCAATGACCTAGTTCTGTTCTGTTCCACTATTTTTCTCCATCCTCTTATTTTGTTCCTAGAGTTGCTGCACTTCATTGTTCGGTGTCGAGCTCGCGTCAGGATATTCTGCTAGCTTATCTCCTGGTAAGGGAAGCTAGGGTTTCGAGTTTAAGTTATGTTTGGCCTGTTTTGGAATTTACTTGGTGCTTGTATGGACTGTACATTGCTGTGAATATATGAGATGCCTTGTATTATTATTTTGGATGTGAAACATGACTGTTACAGGGAGGACAATGGCGAGATCTGTTGCTCTCGCCCAAGCGAGACTGACTCGCCTAGGCGAGACTTACAAGAGCAGACTAGGGTGACACCCACGAACTCTCGCTCAGGCGGAGTGCTCTTGTTTTGAGCGAGGCACTGTCTCGCTCAGGCGAGAGACGCTCTCCTAAGCGATAAGGCGTGGAAGCCTTGGGGAGTCGCTGCAGTTTAGCCCAGGCGAGGAACCTCACCTTTGGGCGAGGGGTTGTCTCGCTCAGGCGAGGGAGGGCTCTCCTAAGCGAGTATGCGAGAACCTCTCAGGGCCTCTGTCGCGATCTCGCCTAAGCGAGAGTCCGTAGCTTGAGCGAGGGAACCCCTCTCGCTTGAGCAAGGGCTTCTGGCTTGAGCGAGATCTGCTGCAGGCCACGCTGTCTACTTCATTTTTGTTATGGGTTGCTTGAACTTATGATATACTTTATTTAATGCATGAGGCCTGTGAAATACATGGTATGATCTGTGGTCCACAAGTGCAAGCATCCGCTGAATCTGACTAGATTATATGTATCCAGATGAGTCGAGTCAGAGTCTAGTGTATTATTTGAGAATTCATAACATGTTTGGATGATATATATACTGCTTGGATTGTGTAATAGCATGTGACTGCTTGATGAACTATTTCTACTCTAGCTTACCATGTTTGCTTGTTTGGTTGTCTTGTATGTGGTTCTTCTTCTTTTGCGATGATCATCAATTTATTGATGTGAGCAGATGCGAGAGGCACTCGAGGTCAACAAGGAAGGGATGATCCTGCTGCGTAGTCTGTCTGGACTGATTCTCCTACTTTGGGTTTTATTATAGGGCTATGACCCATGTATTGCTTGGCCTTTACATTTAATTTAGTTTACTGTTGAACCTTATATCGGTTATGTTTTGGCATCATGGTGTGCCTCGAATATTTGTAAAGAGTAAGGTTTAAACTCCTGGACCGCATTTCTACTTTATTCTGTGTGACGCTTTCTTTAATTAATATTATTGGTTAAATGGAGCGTTACACATAAAACCAGGCCAACACTTTTTAAATCAGAAAGTAGGTCTTACAATATTCATATACACTTTTTTATTTATTTTTCATATCAAATTTTAAATACTAATAATTTAAAGAAAAAATATCTATACTTATAAATAAAAAAGATTATTCACTGTTTTTAGCGTATATCATTTATTATCAGTTTTACTTTTATTAATATAGCTTATTTTTATTGTTTTACGATTTTATAACTATTTTTTTAAATTAATTAACTGCATATAATAATAAATTATTTATTATAAAATTTTAAAAATCATTTAATTTTATTTACATTTTTTAAACATGATTTTTTGTTTTAATTATTATAATAAAATTTAAATTTTTTTTATATTATTATAGAATAAAAATTGCCAGACATATCTCTCTCTCTCTCTATATATATATATATATATATAATGCAGAATCTTTGTCGACACATAATATGAACAAGTACATATGCATATTATTACCAAATCAAAGTGGTAGTGACACCTAGGTTGAAATAATTATAAGAACATATGTACAAGAATCTTATAATTTTTTTTCTTGAGATTTTATTTTATTTTAAATAGGTTCTGTTTACCATATTGTTTTTAAGTAACTTTAAATTTTTTTTTCCGAATATGAAATGTTATAAAATTCATAATTTTGTAATTTCTTATAATTTATAAAAAAATAATATAATGTAAATATTTTTAAATATGTTATTGATACTAAAACATTATTTTTTATTACGTAAAACCTAGACTCTTGTACAAAATCCACGTTTTAATTATAAAACTATTACTATATCACATTAATATATATATTCTAACGTAATTAGAGTTATTTATATAAAATTTAAATCTTAAATTCAAGACTCTCATGTTTTGTTTGCTTCTAATAATTTAGTATTGTAGAAAAATATGAAAAGGATTTGAGGTGAAAGAGGGTGGTTTGCTTCTGTTAATTTGAAGAAAAAATGAGCTTAGTTATTAAGACAAGTTGACTTTTGAGAAAGGTTACAAAGAGTCGAGAGAAAACAATGCTTTGGTTTTTGAAAAACTACATTTCCCACTTGCATAAATTTCACGTTATTCACTTTATGCATAGTTAGTGTCTTTTGAAAATGATAGGATTTGTGAATTAAAGATAATTAATTATATAGTTTGACTATAATATAATATTAATCATAATTTACGTGTCTTTTCTTTATTTTTTCTTAATTAAAAAAATCATTTTCCCTAAATAACTTTACTTGTTTCTCCTTAATTCAAATACCCTTGAATGTAAGAAGAAAAAATAATATGAAAGCCATCCTGTGGCGAGTGCATTACGATTTTACCCTTGTTTTATGCGTTGTAGTACAAACAAACTCACACGCCATTATACTTTAACATAGCTTAGACAACAACTTGAAATTTGGATTTAAAGTCCGTGAGATCTCATTAGAGGATTTTATTTAAATTTGAAAGTGGCAGATGTTGATTACCTTTATTGTGAAATCAACAAGATAAGAATAAAAATGAAACTTGTAGATTGGTTAGTTCTGACTAATTTGAATTATCAGGGATGAAAATTTTATTTCGTAGATATCTTTGAGGACTTCTAGTACCATCGTCATATAATATTGAGTTTCAAGGTAAGACGTCACATGCAAAGTCGAAATGTAAAAAATGCAAATAGTTTGATTAGTTGAATATTGCATTATATGTATGTGGATATTTTAAGTCTCCATACCAACAATTTTGCAATGTTACAGTATGAGAACATTTTCATAATTTGGACTAATATTTTAATTAATTGACCTCATCCTACAAATGTAGACACAATGGAATGTATCTTTTATAAGTCATTCTTATGATACACATTTATAGACTTATTAGTGATGCAACAATGACCTTAGGTTGGTCACCTTTTACTGTAAGAATATTGAAAAGATTGAATATAATTAATGGCGATGAAGATGATTTTCACAACTATTACCTACAATACTACGCAGGTAATGTTTGACTGTTTTAATGAAATTACTTTTCTTTTCAATATTGCAATGTAACGAGATATCCCTTAATAATTATTAATATTTTTTAATATTTTTTAATATTTTTCATAAATATTTTATGTTATTATAATTGTTTTTGTTACCACAATTATATTACCTGTTATAATTGTGATGGTTTGCACGTATTATATTTATGAATGGTTTAAATATATTTAGCATATATCGAGGTATCTAGTTATGTAATTTGTATATATATATATATATATATATATATATATATATATATATATATATATATATATATATATATATATATATATATATATTTTTTTTTTTTTGGCTGGAACAACAATAAAGAGCCTAGAATTATATTGTCAATTCTTCTTTATGGTACCAGAGCTTTCTCTAATATTACCAAAATAATGGACGAAGCAAAGATGAAAAAGACAATCTCACCTTATGATATAACTATCGCAGACAACCTAGGAAATCTTTTGACGCATGTTCAACTGAATGAATGGGCTGAGTCTTTGAGAAATGCGTTGAGAGCAAGGAAGAAGTTTGGGTTTGTAGATGGAACAATCGAAAAACTTGCAGAAAAATCCCCAAATCTTGAAGACTGGTGGACTAATAACTCTCTGTTGGTGTCATGGATAATGAACACCATTGAACCCAAATTGTGTTCAACGATGTAGCACATGGAAGTAGAGAAGGACTGTGGACAGATGTCAAGGACCGCTTCTCGGTATCTAATGGGCCATATATACAACAAATTAAAGCATATTTGATTGAATGCAAACCGAAAGGAATGACCATCATTGCATATTATGGCAAGTTGAAGAAGTTGTGGGAGGATTTGGCCAACCATCAACAGACACCTACATGTATGTGCGGCAGATGCACTTGTGACCTCGAATCCAAACTAGAAAAGAAGTGTGAAGAAGAAAAAATTCATCAATTTCTCATAGGTCTTGATGAGACTACTTATGGGACAATGAGATCCAACATACTTGCCCAAGATCCTTTGCAGAGTTTGAATAAAATATATTCAATATTGGTTTAAGAAGAACAAGTGAAAAATGTTACTCGGGGCAAGGAAGATCGCAATGAGATTGTGAGCTTTGTTGTTCAGAGTGTAGAAAGAAATCATGGCAGGATTGAAAGCAAGGACCAGAACATAATATGCAACAACTATAACTGCTCTGGACATGACTTTGAGAACTACTTTAAATTAGTTGGTTATCTTGAGTGGTGGGGAGAACAGACTCGAGAAACTGGACAAGGTAGTAGTCGTGGGAAAGTTGGACAACAAGGAAAGTCTATGTTTTCTAAAGGACATGGTATGTTGACTAAAGCAAATGCAACGCAAGCCTATGTGCCTGGACTAGAACCTAACACCGTAATAACTTATGCTAACAACTCTGCTGCTGGTGGGCTGAACGACAAACAGTGGCAAACTTTGGTGAATCTCTTAAACAATGTCAAATTAGGCACTACTGAAAAGCTAATTGGTAAGCGTAATTCTACTCAATGGATTATCGATACAAGTGCTTCTTATCATATGACAGAAGAGCTAGAATACTTGACTGGTGTGGGAAATGTCTTGGAATGCCCAATAGGGCTTCTAGATGGAAAACAATTTTTTGTTGCTAAGGAAGGAAGGTGGTGCTTAGTGAAACATTAAAATTAAGCAACGTTCTCTATGTGCCTAATGTAATATCCCTGGCTACCCCTCCTCGGGCCCCAGAGGCTATCAGGTTACTACAGCCCAATGCACCCCAACCCATCACCCTTCTCCGTCCATTCATACTGGGTGGGTTGTTGCCAATGGGGATCGAACCCTCAACCTGACCTTTAACACCTCTGGTACGCCAACAGATGCTAGCACAGCTGGTAGCATCTGTTGGCGTACCAGAGGTGTTAAAGGTCAGGTTGAGGGTTCGATCCCCACTGGCAACAACCCACCCAGTATGAATGGACGGAGAAGGGTGATGGGTTAGGGTGCATTGGGCTGTAGTAACCTGACAGCCTTTGGGGCCCGAGGAGGGGTAGCCAGGGATGTTACACCTAACTTGAAATGCAATCTGATTTCAGTATCATAACTTATTGATGAATTAAATTTGTGTGTACCATTTTACTGAAGTAGTTTTGTGTTATCAAGGACTTTGTCTCGAGGATGGTGATTGGAACAGGTGAACGAAGAGAAAGGGTCTACTTTCTTCAAGGAATGAGTTTTATTGCTGCTGTTGTAAAATCTAGGAATGATTTCGATTTATGGCATAAAAGACTTGAACACCCTTCTTGTAAGGTTGTGATATGAATCACATCATGGCCCAAATGGAGAAGGACTAATGCACCACTTTGCGACACTTTTTTTGAAGTTATTAGTTTGTTTAAATAATGGCTCAATTCTTTGTAAAATTGGCAGACCAAATTATGTTTTGGTTTAATCAATTAATGGGCTCTAGTTTAGTTTTATTTCAAGTTTTATTATGGCTCAATTGCAACTTAGTCATTAGTCTTTGGGAGACCAATAAGATGCATAGCTGAATGCTTTTGGGTGACTTTTGGGTTGCCACAATTTCAATTACAACCAACCATTAAGTAGTGGGATCATTAATAGCTTAAGTGAGATGTAATTACAATTTATGTGTCTTTTGTAATTCTAGTGGTTAAAAGTTGTATATAAGTTGAACCATTTTATCAATGAAAATAAGTTGAGTTTTGTTCAGAAATTATCTTTTGTATCTATTAGTTAGAGTGATTCCCCTAAGTTCTTGAGTGATTCAAGAACCCTTGGATGTATCAAAGGACTTTTTCATCCTTTGTGTGTTGTCTTCTTTGGAAAGAGTAATGATTCCTTCCTTCCACTTTTATATTCACCTCTTATTTCTTTCTTCTTCACCTAATTTTCAAAAAGAAAACCTAATTTTGCCCAGAATTATCTAGTGGTCATAACTCTTATTCTACTAATCCAAAATTAGTGATTCTTAAGCCTAAACTAAAGTTCAGAACGTGAACTTTCACGACATTTTAGAATCATCTCAATTGGAGTTTTATAGCACGAGATATCAATGATTCTAAATAATTGTCCAAACTGAAATTTGAGCAACTTTCCTGTTTACCTTTTTTCAATAATTTTCCAAGTTTCTTATAAGGTTCTAACCTTAAAGATCCTAAGTCAGCCCTTGTGCAAATTGGATACACATCATTTGGTATTCAAAGCCTGACTTTGGGTTTGGAATAACAATGGAAGTTTACTATACAAGGTATTTAGTCGAAGGCCACCCATGTTTAGTTGCATATGATTACGGAAGCAACAACAATGTTGTGAGCCAACGATTGTTGGAGAAACTCTAGTTACCAACAGGCTTTCATTCGAATCAAGCATGGATCAAATTCAGTACAAGGCATTGTGTGAAAGAAGTATTAAGTGATATCACTCCCATGGAATTTTGTCATATACTTTTGGGATGGTCATGATTTCGTTTTAAAACACTCAATCTTGATGAACATTCTCTTTATTTGAGGCAGATGGACATAAAATTAAGTTGAAGTTTATGACACCAAGACAAGTTAGTAAGGATCAGCATAGGCCGAAGGAGAAAATAGAAAAAGAAAGAATAGAAGAAGAAGCAATAAAGAGTGAAGAAAGGAGGGAAAATGAAGAAAAAGAAAAGGAAGTAGAGAAAAAGAGGATGAAAAATTTATTTGTCAATGATTTTTCTTCTACAGTTTGTGATGTCATTTTACTAGAATAAAATGAAAGGCATGTGAATGAAATACACCAACTTCCATGTTTGAAAATGAAGCTTGTTCATAGTACTTTATTATGCATCCAGTTCGCTAATGAAAAACAAAGTCTTCAAACACAACACATTTGGAGTTATTTGTTGTTACATTTGAAGGTGGGGTAGTGTTGGCAAGAGAGGTGCTCCACAATTTGCAACCATTGGAAATGAACAAATATGAATTTATTCAAGTTGTGTTTGATCTTGGAGGAAGAGAATTAGTTTCAAGTTGTGGAAAAATAAAGTCATTCCTCATTCACAAGGACATAATAAACTTATATTAAAACTAGTACAAAAATAAAGCCTTAAGATTCCTGACGAATCTTCTCGAAGAAAGGGGTATGATATGAATCACATCATGGCCCAAATGGAGAAGGACTAATGCAGTACTTTGCAGCAATTTTTTTTTAAAGTTATTAGTTTGTTTAAATAATAGCCCAATTCTTTGTAAAATTGGCTGACCAAATTATGTTTTGGTTTAATCAATCAATGAGCTCTAGTTTAGTTTTATTTCAAGTTGTAATAATGGCCCAATTGCAACTTAGTCATCAGCCTTTAAGAGACCAAGAAGATGCATAACTGAATGTTTTTGGGTGACTTTTGGGTTGTCATAGTTGTAGTTACAATCAACCATTAAGTAGTAGATTATTATTAGCTTGAGTGGATTATTATTAGCTTAAGTGGAATATAGTTGCAATTAATGGGTCTTTTTTAATTATGATGCTTAAATTTGCTATATAAGTTGAACCATTTTTATGAATGAAAACAAGTTGAGTTTTATTCAGAAATTATATTTCCTATTAGTGAGAGCGATTCTCCTAAGTTCTTGAGTGATTCAAGAACCCTTGGCTATATCAAAGGACTTTCCCATCCTTTATGTGTTGCCTCATTTGGAAAGAGTGATTCTTTCCTTCCACTTTTATATTCACCTCTTATTTCTTTCTTCTTCACCCAATTTTTAGAAAGAAAACCTAATTCTGCCCAGAACTATCTCGTGGTCATAACTCTCATTCTACTCATCCAAAATTAGTGATTCTTAAGCTTAAACTAAAGTTCAGAACGTGAACATTCACAACGTTTTGGAATCATCTCAATTGGAGTTTCATAGCACGAGATATCAACAATTCTAAATTACTTCCAAACTGAAATTTCAACCACTTTCTGTTTACGTTTTTTTTCCAATAATTTTCCAAGTTTTTTACAAAGTTCTAACCTTAAATATCCTAAGTCAGTCCTTGTGCAAATGGGGTTCACGTTGTAGAGCTTATTCCAAATATTGGTGTTAGTAGAAATAATGCAATGTGTAATAAAGCTTATGATGTTTGTCTTAGATGTTGAGAAATTTTTCCTCTCAATATTAATAAAATAGTGGATATTTTTCAAATAATTCAGTGTGACTTGCGAACCCTATTAAGCTATGTCTCATTATGGTGCTTGACGTCATCCAATTCTTTCTCCTATTTTCGTTCAAGGGTTCATATGCAATTTCCTTCAAAACCCAAAATTCACTCCAAATCCGAGATGATTCTACATTAATAAATAATAATAATTTTCTATTTTTATAAATTAAACTATATTTTAATTTATTAAATTCATCTTATCATTCACTAAATTTTATAACTTTGATCTCAAATATTTTCATTTCTCAATATTTTTTCATTCATCTAAACAACCTCACTTTCATTTTTTTTCTCCTTAAATCCATTCAAATCTACTTAAACACACTCTTCAAAATCTATCTTAAAAATAAACACACCCAAGTAACCAAAAGGCAACACAAAACTACACACCCAAGTAACCAAAGGCAATACAAAACTGCATCAGAGAACCCTGTCCCAAACGTAATCATGTGTGCAACTCCTACTCTACCTCTGATGTGATCAAATAAAAGCGTTTTACATTTCCCTTGTAAAACTGCACTAATAAACAGACTCTGCACATGAAACCATCTTACACTTACCTAGTAAAACTGCACTGAGAGTTGTTTTAGAAATGGTTAATTTGAAGGGACATGGGTGATCGCAAGGGCTCATATTATAACGGTCGTGATTGGTTCTGGTTGGGTTGGGTGGGTGGTCCTGCACTGCTTTTTGCCTTCTCTTTTATCACATACTTCACTTCCACTCATTATTTTATGGATAACGATAGAATGCCCCCTTTTTTTGACCCTGAAGTTACCCGCCTACGTGGCAGTTATTATTTTAATAATTTTAAACCAAACGGCAATTGGAGGCAGCGGCAAAGGAAAGTTAGCATGGTGTGCACGCGCTTTGAATTGGATAAAGTTTTTAAAAAAACACATTCGGTTGCGCGTTTTCCCTCGTTTCTTCCTCTCAACTTTCTTCTTGGAGCAGAGACGCACAAGCAAGCACAGAGGCATTTGAATCGCAAGGCATTCTTTTCCCCAAAAGGCTATCGTTCCATAAAGGTTGGTGTTGTGGGTCGCAGTGGAAGCGGATAGCGGAGTTGTGGAGAGTGGTTTGGGTTGTTGGAGGCGGCGGGTTCCGCGGAAAGTGGTGGGTACCGTTCGATTCATTGGTTGGGCGCTCTCTTGTTGGCGTAGTTGTTGGTTGATTAAAGGCCATTCACAGATTGAAATAGGGTTTCGACACAATCGAATGGCCATCCAAATAATCCCATCACATGAATCATCACCAAACTACCTAAATAAGTAATTGGAATTCCAGATTGAATGAAAAACAAACTTTTCTGGTTCCATAATTAAGTGTCTTTTAGTGATTCCATATCTGCCTTTTTATGTTGAACTTTTTGTACATGCAGTACTGCAACTGATTTTACACTTTATTACTACGTGAAATAGGGTTTCGACACAATCGAATGGCCATCCAAATAATTCCATCACCATGAATCATCACTAAACTACTTAAATAAGTAATTGGAATTCAAGATTGAATTAAAAACCAACTTTTCTGGTTCGATAATCAAGTGTCCTTTTGTGATTCTATAACTGCCTTTTTATGTTGAAATTTTTGTACTGCCAGTACTGGAACTGATTTTACACTATATTATTACTTGAAATAGGGTTTTGACACAATCGAATGGCCATCTAAATAATTCCATCACCATGAATCATCACCAAACTACCTAAATAAGTAATTGGAATCCCATATTAAATGAAAAACCAACTTTTCTGGTTCCATAATCAAGTGTCCTTTTGTGATTCCATATCTGCCTTTTTACGTTGAACTTTTTATACATGCAGTACTGCAACTGATTTTACATAGTATTATTATGTGAAATAGGGTTTCGACACAATCGAATGGCCATCCAAATAATTCCATCACCACGAATCATCACCAAACTACTTAAATAAGTAATTGGAATTCAAGATTGAATTAAAAACCAACTTTTCTGGTTCGATAATCAAGTGTCCTTTTGTGATTCCATAACTGCCTTTTTATGTTGAACTTTTTGTACTGCCAATACTGAAACTGATTTTACACTGTATTATTACTTGAAATAGGGTTTCGACACAATCGAATGGCCAGCTAAATAATTCCATCACCATGAATCATCACCAAACTACTTAAATAAGTAATTGGAATTCAAGATTGAATGAAAATCCAACTTTTCTGGTTCCATAATCAAGTGTCCTTTTGTGATTCCATATCTGCCTTTTTACATTGAACTTTTTGTACATGGAGTACTGCAACTGATTTTACACTATATTATTATGTTAAATAGGGTTTCGACACAATCGAATGACCATCCAAATAATTCTATCACCATGAATCATCACCAAACTATTAAAATAAGTAATTGGAATTCAAGATTGAATTAAAAACCAACTTTTCTGGTTCCATAATCAAGTGTCCTTTTTTGATTCCATAACTGCCTTTTTACGTTGAACTTTTTGTACATGCAGTACTACAACTGATTTTACACTGTATTATTACGTGAAATAGGGTTTGGACACAATCGAATGGTCATCCAAATAATTCTATCACCATGAATCATCACCAAACTACTTAAATAAGTAATTGGAATTCAAGATTGAATTAAAAACCAACTTTTCTGGTTTGATAATCAAATGTCCTTTTTTGATTTCATAACTGCCTTTTTACGTTGAACTTTTTATACTGCCAGTAGTGGAACTGATTTTACACTGAATTATTACGTGAAATAGGGTTCGGACACAATCGAATGGCCATCCAAATAATTCCATCACCATGAATCATCACCAAACTACTTAAATAAGTAATTGGAATTCAAGATTCAATTAAAAACTAACTTTTCTGGTTCCATAATCAAGTGTCCTGTTGTGATTCTATAACTGCCTTTTTACGTTGAACTTTTTGTACTATCAGTACTGCAACTGATTTTACACTGAATTATTACGTGAAATAGGGTTTGGACACAATCTAATGGCCATCCAAATAATTCCATCACCATGAATCATCACCAAACTACTTAAATAAGTAATTAGAATTCAAGATTGAATTAAAAACCAACTTTTCTGCTTCCATAATCAAGTGTCCTTTTTTGATTCCATAACTGTCTTTTTAGGTTGAACTTTTTGTACATGTAATACTGCAACTGATTTTACACTGTATTATTATGTGAAATAGGGTTTGGACACAATCGAATGGTCATCCAAATAATTCCATCACAATGAATCATCACCAAACTACTTAAATAGGTAATTGGAATTCAAGATTAAATTAAAAACCAACTTTTCTGGTTCGATAATCAAGTGTCCTTTTTTGATTTCATAACTGCCTTTTTACGTTGAACTTTTTATACTACCAGTACTGGAACTGATTTTACACTAAATTATTACGTGAAATAGGGTTTGGACACAATCGAATGGCCATCCAAATAATTCCATCACCATGAATCATCACCAAACTACTTAAAGAAGTAATTGGAATTCAAGATTCAATTAAAAACTAACTTTTCTGGTTCCATAATCAAGTGTCCTGTTGTGATTCTATAACTGCCTTTTTACGTTGAACTTTTTGTACTGTCAGTACTGCAATTCATTTTACACTGAATTATTACGTGAAATAGGGTTTGGACACAATCTAATGGCCATCCAAATAATTCCATCACCATGAATCATCACCAAACTACTTAAATAAGTAATTACTTAAATAAGTAATTGGAATTCAAGATTGAATTAAAAACCAACTTTTCTGCTTCCATAATCAAGTGTCCTTTTCTGATTCCATAACTGTCTTTTTACGTTGAACTTTTTGTACATGCAATACTGCAACTAATTTTACACTGTATTATTACGTGAAATAGGGTTTGGACACAATCGAATGGCCATCCAAATAATTCCATCACCATGAATCATCACCAAACTACTTAAATAAGTAATTGGAATTCAAGATTGAATTAAAAATCAACTTTTCTAGTTCGATAATCAAGTGTCCTTTTGTGATTTCATAACTGCCTTTTTACGTTGAACTTTTTGTACTGCCAGTACTGGAACTGATTTTACACTGAATTATTACGTGAAATAGGATTTGGACACAATCGAATGGCGATCCAAATAATTCCATCACCATGAATCATCACCAAACTACTTAAATAAGTAATTGGAATTCAAGATTCAATTAAAAACCAACTTTTCTGGTTCGATAATCAAGGGTCTTGTTGTGATTCTATAACTGTCTTTTTACGTTGAACTTTTTGTACTGCCAGTACTGCAACTGATTTTACACTGAATTATTACGTGAAATAGGGTTTGGACACAATCTAATGGCCATCCAAATAATTTCATCACCATGAATCATCACCAAACTACTTAAATAAGTAATTGGAATTTAAGATTGAATTAAAAACCAACTTTTCTGCTTCCATAATCAAGTGTCCTTTTCTGATTCCATAACTGTCTTTTTACGTTGAACTTTTTGTACATGCAGTACTGCAATTGATTTTACACTGTATTATTACGTGAAATAGGGTTTGGACACAATCGAATGGCCATCCAAATAATTCCATCACTATGAATCATCACCAAACTACTTAAATAAGTAATTGAAATTCAAGATTGAATTAAAAATCAACTTTTCTAGTTCGATAATCAAGTGTCCTTTTGTGATTTCATAACTGCCTTTTTACGTTAATCTTTTTGTACTGTCAGTACTGCAACTGATTTTACACTGAATTATTACGTGAAAGAGGGTTTCGACACAATCGAATGGTCATCCAAATAATTCCATCACCATAATCTCACAACACAGCAATTCTTAAAATTCAATAACTGTCTTTATGAGATATGAATTTAGTACCACAGACTTACACAATTTACTTACTAAATAAATGCACTACATAACACCACAAACACTTTAGAAAAGTCATTATTTATTGATTGCACCATAACACAACAGAAACACAACAAATAGAATTGTACACAACTTAATGTTTCGTAGTTTTCAATTACATGTCTATGTTCTTATAATTAAACAAATGAAAATGATATTTCATTTCCATCAAACAAAACAAAATACATACATATTGCTCATACTCCAACAACTATTTTGGTATCCTTTTCTTCTTCCGACTATAAACTGCGAACGGAGTTTGGATTACACGGCTTTTGAACCGTAACCGTGGATCATTCCTCATACGCAGGGAATATACATTCCCTGTTCGTTGCATTTCTGTCTTCTGCAGCTTCACTTGGAACATCCACTTCATTCAAATTCATAGGAGAAACAAATTCATCTTTACTTATATTTTCCCTCTCAGCCAAAGTTGATTTCAATTTAGCAATCGCTCCACCAAGTTCACGAATATCATGTTCTTGCTGCTCAATTACACCCATAAGCTGCTCCTT
>Ga0209589_1009016_pt1 | contig 15317 bp, 9 predicted proteins | sample CowpeawhiteBW_FD_187525 | JGI IMG/M metagenome (GOLD analysis project Ga0209589, IMG submission 187525) | Root nodule microbial communities of legume samples collected from California USA - Cow pea white BW (SPAdes) (version 2) | ecosystem: Host-associated > Plants > Roots > Nodule | place: USA... | reverse complement strand
ATTATTTCCAAGAAAGTATCCATTAGTCTAAGAAAGCATGACTAATATTACAAATTTTCTGTCATGCTATTCAACAAAATATAAATAAAAAAAACTATACATTTTTTTCATGCTAATTTAGAAAAAAATTGTTTATAAGACGGTTACTTGAGTAATTTACTATAAAGATTATAGTTAAAGATTAAAGTATCAACATATATAACTTGACAATCAAATTCATTAAACATTCAAACTATTCAAATATAATTAAGCAACATTCTAGCATTTAAAAATATGAAATTGTGAACAAATATAATAGGAGTGGTAAATAATTATTAAAAAGATTTAAAAAAATAAAAGAAAATTAAAAAAAATAAAAAACAAATTGTAAAAAAAAGTTGGTGGGTTAAGTGGGCCAACCCACCTTCAACCCGGCTCAAACCCGTTTAACCCGTGAGTTAAGTGAGCCGGATTGAGTTCAACCCACTTTTGAAAAAGTTGAATTTTTCTCAACCCAACCCGGCTCGAACCCGTGGTGAGTCGGGTTGGCTCACGGGTTGAAACCCATTTTGACATCTCTAATCTTTTCAAAAACTTTAAGATGTTTAAAGCTCCTTCTAAGGCTCCATCTTACCAAATTGGTAGTGATTCTAGTGAAGTGCCTAGTTTACAACACTTGGCTAAAGAACTAAAGTTACCAAAAATTTGGCAAAGACAAGAATCCATTTTAAAAGAAAAGGAAAGAGTTGAAAGGGATGAATATCTTACAACCTTAGATTAGGAGCTTAGGATACTTAATGCAAAACAAGTTAAATTTCCTAGCTTCCCTATAAATGGATAGTTTGTGGACGACTATTTGGGGATCAAAGACTAGCAAGTTTGTCGCGGACTAGGCAAACAAATCTGCATTATTTTTCAATGTTGATTTAATCAAGTCTTGGTCGTTATGGCTCAAACCTGTGCCTAGTTTGAGATTTCTTTCGTCGATAGCTCCAATGTTTTGGTATCCTCTACTGGTTCGATGCGCAAGTCACAACCTATTATGGGGTTAAGGTCAGGCTGGCTCCGGGTCGTCGTTCAATATTGTTGGTTGGAAGGATGGGCTCTTTTGGCCATAAACTTGCAATATAACATTCGCGTACAAGTTGTTGGTCTCCATGGATGGTGATGATGTCACCGGATGCGGACGGGAACTTCATGGCTAGGTGGGGTGTGGAGACTATTGCACCTTGTTTAGGGAGGGCCTCCTTAGAATGATGTTGTAGGATGTGTGTGCTTCAACGACTAGGAATCGAACGAGGATGGTTTTGGTTTGGTGCCCCTTGCGAAACACTATATGAAGATCGATATACCTATGCGTACATACTCTTTCGTCGGAAAATCCATAAATGGGCTCATCATAAAGTACCATAGCCTCGATGGGGAGTTGTAGTTTTTGGTAGGTTGTCCAATATAACATGTCTACTAAGCTTCCTTGGTCTATCACAACTTTTTTTACCACGAAATTCTCGAGCTCTATGGTGATAACCATAAGGTCATCTTGCTTCTGTTCCACGCCCTAGAAGTCCGCGTCAGTGAAAGTTATTGGTGGCATTCTTCGTCGTCTATGAGAACGGGTAATAGAGTTGACAAACTGGATGCTTTTGAGGTGTTTTTTTTTTTCTAACGGATGAAGTGGATCCTCCACTTGAGAAACTGTCGGATATGGTGTTTATGGTGTCACATAAATGAGGAGGATCTACGCAGTTGATGTCGGTGTGGGCTGGGGGGTGATTGTGCGGTCATTTTCTTGGTGGCGATGGTTGTTTTGATGGTTATGCGTTGAGCCACAGTTTTCGATTGGTCTGGAGCTGTTTTGTCTTTCCCTTTTGACGAATCATCTTAGGTTGTCGGCACGTATCAATTCTTCTATCTTATCTTATAGCGCCTTACACTCATTCATAGTGTGATCGTTATTGCGATGATACTTGTAGTATTTGGTCATATCTACGTTTGGTGGGTTAAGGGTTTTGTGAGGTGGAGAAATCAAGTCCGTTTCTAGGGCTTCATCTAGGATGCAAGATCGGGGAGTGCTTAGGGGGCATATCTCGAATATTGGGGGCGTCTAAGCTCCCTAGGCCTAGAGTTTGTCCTTGTGGGTGGCTTATTGGTTGTGCGATCTGTGGGTGGGAAATCAGTACAAAATCTGGTCCGTAGGATTTTCATTTCTTCCATCCATATGTAATTTGCTACACGCAACTTAAGTTCGTGCATAGTGGCTGGTGGTCAAAGACAGATGTTATTTGCGAATGGTCCAAGCTTCAATACGAGGGTCATACACTGAAGGATCATTTCCTACGTTAGGTTTTACATTCGGAAAACCATTTTACCAAAACGGTCAATAAAGGCTCTTAGCATCCCGTCTTTTTCTTGCCTGACGTTGAGGAGGGATAAAGGGGTGAACCATTCCAGGGTTGGTCCTCTGAGGGTGGCGAGGAAGGTCTTACACATAACAACATCTTCATTCATGTACAAGCCGACGTGGGTGACATATATCTTGACATGCTCGTCGGGGTCTATGTCCCAGCGTAGCGTTCTAGTGTAAAGGCTTCCCATCGCCTGAGCAAGATAGACTCTCGCTCAAAACAAGAGCTCGTTGCTTGAGCGACAACTCGCACAAGTTTCAGGGAGCACTTTTGGTACTCTCACTTGGGCGACACTCACTCGCTTGGGCGAAAACACCAGGTTCCTCCACTGTTCACGCGTGCAACAATCAGTCATTCGAAGCCAAACAATGTTTTAACAATTCCCAAGTAATTATAACAGCAAATAAGCATCAAAATCATGAAACAAAACCAACGCAAGCAGAATATCGAAAGAATCAAGCAAATCCTAGCTTCCCTTACCTTGAAAGATGCTAGCAGACAATGGTAAACACCCACAATGAGCACCACGACTCCGGGAACAGCTTTGTGACTTGAAAATACTAGCACAAGAACCAAAAACGAGGTCATTAAGAGAACCCTAGTTGGAACCACGAAAAGTAAGCTAGAGAATGGAAAGTATGAGTCGAGAACCAACTTACGTGGAATAGAGATGGTGTTGAGCTAGCTTGACAAAGAATGGGGCCAAACCCTAACAAAACTCTAGGAAGAGGGAAGAATGTGTGAGGAGGAGGGGTTGTCTTGCGAAATGGGAAAGAATGAGAGGTTTAGGTCTGAAAAAGGGATTGGGGCACCCTATGGACTGGCCCTTAGGCCCAACAGATAGGGCTAGGCCCTTAAACTTTTAGGGCAGAAAATAGGTGGGTTTTACAGGACCACTTAGAACTTTGAGTTTATACCGAAAAAAAAGGTATTATGTTGTAAAGATAACCTATATTTCAATTAAATAAGACAAAATGAAGAAAATTCTAACATTATTGCCATATGGAGTATTTTTTGAATTTTATTTTATGTAGAAAACAACTCTTAAACAAATTTAACCACAAATAATTTGGGATTAAATATGTTTTTGGTCCCTCAAGTTTCAGCAAAATTTGGAATTAGTCCCTCATCAAAACTTTTGACCAATTTAGTTCTTCATCTTTCAAAATGCGTGAATTTAGTCCTTTTATCCAAATTTTGTTAAGTTTATCTGACGTTTCAAGTGCATTTCATGATAGTATTTAAATTATTTACACTGTTTGACACATTTTTTCTTCAATGTTAACTTAAATACTATCATGAAATGTGCTTGAAATGTCAGATAAACTTAACAAAATTTGGTTAAAAGGACTAAATTCACGCATTTTGAAAGAAGAATGACTATATTGGTATAAAGTTTTGATGAGGGATTCCAAAATTCACTAAAACTTGAGGGACCAAAAACATATTTAACCCAATAATTTGAATATAATTATCATAGAATAAGACCGGTAAAAGTAACAAAATTTCTAAGATTTATAAGTAAAAGTAAACCATGACTATGTAATTTTACAAAATAGAAGAAACACGTACATATATATATATATATAAATACTTGTGATAATGAAAATAAAAAAAATTAAAAGTAATTATTATGATAAAACTAACAAAAACTTATTATAAACTTATTTTTTAATTAGTTTTATTAATACGATAAGTATACATTAAATTGAAACACTTGTAAATTTCTTTCAAAATAAAAAAGTAAAATTATGATAAAATATGTGTAGAAAAAAAGTATAAAATAATTGAATTTTATTTATAAAATCACAATTATAATTATATAATAAAATTATTTTCATTTTAAGAGTAGTTTTTTAATATAATACAAACGAGAAAGTTAATTAATGAATGTAAAAATACAGGTTAAAAAAGTTTACAAAAAAAACTAATTTCAAATATAATTTCTTATTATTAATTATTATGATGCATAATAACATCTTATATGTGTAGGGCCCTTTATTTTCTGTCCTTATGTTTAAAGGCTACCCCAAATTCAGTTGGGCATAAAGCTGGCCCATAAAGTGTCCAAAGCCCCTAAGGTATCATAACCCTCTCATTTTTGTGACTTTGCAAAATGACAGTTACCTTACTCTCTTCTTTTCCCTCAACAGAATCTCTGCTAGGGTTTGATCCTTAGTTCACTTCAAGCTACCTCAATCTTGTTTCTTCTCCATGTAAGTTGACCTCTAGTCCTTATATTCTTCCCTTAATCTCTATTTTTCGTGGGTCAACAGAGATTCATGAGTTTAACCTTGTTTTTCCATCTAGGTTAGTATTTCAGCTCTTAAATCTGCTCTTGTAGTTGTTGTGTTTGTGGGCTTAGGTGTCGAAGTAGTTTGTTAGCTCTTTCCATGTAAGGGAAGCTAGGGTTTCGAGTTTGGATTGTGTTTTGCATGTTTTTCAGATTTGTTTCGTACTTATGGTGTGTGTATGATGCTCAACCTGATATGAATGTATATTCCACATTGTTCTGGGTGAATCTGTGTACTGGCCTGCGTGAACAGTGGAGGAGATCTGATAATCTCGCCCAAGCGAGTGGAGCTCGCCTAAGCGAAAGTATCAGAAAACCCCTCCCAGGTGTTGCGCGAACTGTCGCTCAGGCGACGAGCTCTTGTTTTGAGCGAGAGCCTATCTCGCTCAAGCGGGGAGGTCTCGCCTAAGCGAGAGAGCACGACAACACCACTATTCCACTTTTCGAGTTCTCGCCTAAGCGAAGGGAGCTCACCTGAGCGAGGGAAACCTCTTGCCTGAGCGAGAACTAGGCGAGAAGGTGCATTTGTTCTGTTTCTTTCTCTATTTTTGGGTGTTTGCCATATGTTTGGGTTGGTTACTCTTTAAAAGCATGAATTGAGTGAAAATGCATGAGTAACATGGATTAGGGTCTATGATGGATAAGTTTAACATGATATGTGGCATATGAAATGTATGAAAAGGATTGGTTATAAATAGTAGCATAGAATTGGCATGAGAAATGATCCTATTTTGATTGGTGAAACATGATTTATATGTGGTTAGGGCGTAATTCCACGATAGTTTCGTGGTGGTGCCTCATTGGTTAAGACGTAATTTCATGAGCCTCTAGGTGAGACCTCATGCTGGTGCCTCAGTTGGTTGGGACGTAATTCCATGACCCCTGTTAGTGGGAGTTCGTGGTGGTGCCCCATTTATATAATTTAGTAAGGATTCAAGGTAAGGATTGCATCCTGACACTCTAAAGAGTTAGTTAGTCTCACATAGAACGTACTGACTCGAGTGGTGAGAGTAGTAGGAGGCCTGAAACCCATTAAGGGTTAACCTTGTGTGTGGGGGATGAAACATTGTAACATTTAGCTCGGTAGAGCAGGAAAGACCACCACAAGTGCAAGCATCCGCTGAATCCGACTAATTATATGTATTCGGATGAGTTGTGTCTTGAGTCTTAGTGTATTGTTTGAAAAGTCATAACATGATTGGTTGACGTATGCATCTTGGACTGCGAATTTGTATGTAACTGTATGATAAACTGTTTTCTACTCTAGCTTACCCTTCTGCTTGTTTGTGTTCTTGTGTGTGGTTTTCTCCTTTTTGCGATGATCATCAATTTATTGATGTGAGCAAATGCGAGAACTCCCCGTGGTCATCAGCGTGATGGAGGTTTCGCTGCTTAGTCTCTCTGGATTGGATTTCCAGCTTTCTTTTAGGGCCACAACCCATGTATTGTATCGTTTGGCACTTCCTTTTGTAAATTGCCGACTCTTACTCTACTTTAGTTACTGGCATCTTGGTGTGCCTAGATTTCTATTCTGATTTCTCTTGGATAATTGTAAGGAGTAGTGTCTATACTCCAGTCCTTTGTTTCCAATATTATTCTGTGTGGCATTTCCTTTAATTAGCGTTATTAATTAAATGGGGTGTTACAATATGTAATTTTTTTATGTTACTTCTCTATTACAACTAATTAGGTAAAGATTATAATTGTCTATGTCATTCCTTTTTTTTAATCTATTTTAGGAAAATATACATCATTGTAGTTTTGAAAAATAAATCAGAATAATTTATTACACTATCTTTTGCTAGAGTAAATTAAATTAATTTATTGGTTTTCCGAAAACATATGGGATATATAATACAATCTTTATCTAAGAAATAATTAATCATTATTGAAGAGATTAAAATTCGGTATTTTCCGTTATGAGAACAATAGAAAAAAAATTAAGTGCAAAAAAATATATAACTTTTGTATAAATTATGTTTTAGATAATAAAAAAGAAAATAAAAAGTTAAACTTGTTTAGTAATTGAAAAGGGTATCATACCAATTGCATCAAGTTTTTAAACTTACTTGCCAGTGGGGATGTCAACGGGAGGGATAGGATATGGTAATAGATCCCTCGTACTTTACCTGCTGGATAAATATTTGTTTCGTACTTAAGGATGTCAACAGAGCGGGTAGGGTACGGGTAGTAGCTCCCCGTACCATACCCGCTGGATAAATATTCACCCTATATCCATACTCATATCCGTCGGTATTCATTATGCGGATACCCGCATAATTTTTTAATATCCACGAATATTCACGGGTACCCGCGGGTATTTACAAAAAAATAAAAATAAATATTTATCAACATATTTTAATCGTAAATTCAAATAAAATACAATACATAACATTCATAAATTCTAAACTAGAGCTGTCAAAACGGGTCACCTGACCCAACCCGGCTCGGCCCGCAACGGGTTGGCCACTTAGTGGGTCAACCCAACCTGACTCACTTATTAGCGAGCCAAAAAAATTAGAACCCGACCCGACCCACCACGGGTTGGCGGGTTAAACGGGTTGGCTCACTGGCTCACTTAATTAAAAAAAACACACACACACAATTTTTTTCTTCAATCCCAAGAAAACTAAATTATAATTCCGATTAAAATCTAAATAAACTTCAATACAATCCAAATAAAATCCCAAATTATGTTAAACTCCAAATACAAACCAAAATCACAAAAATATAAATTACTATCTAACATCAAATCATTCTTGTCACTTATCAAATTGTAGTATTAGAGTCTTGAATGGATAAATCCACAACATTTTCTTTACCTTCTTTTATACCAATTTTTGTAAAATGATCCCAAACCTTAGAAGTAGTTCCCCTAGGTCTCTTACTTTCTCTACCAAAATTTGTACCCTCATTATCAATCTCTTCTACGGTGGCAAAGAATCATTCAAATTATCATTAACACGTTGATCATCTACTGTTTCAGAATTCATTTTGTTCTGTAATCACCATAAAAGTTAACTATATAAACAAACAACCAAAAATTTCAAGTAGCATAACTTTAAAACAAAATAAAGTATGAAGTGAAAGTGAGAGAGAAAGATGAGAGATAGAAATTAGAATTGTGAAAATAATGAACAATCAAATAATGTGAAGTCTGGAAGCAGTGGTTTCAAGATGACAACCACAAACAAAAAGATGCAATGGTGAATTAAAGAGAATAACATTTAGGCTTAGGATTTTATTTTTTTAATATTATATATATATATATATATATATATATTAATTTAATATTTAAAATTTATTGGCGGGATGAGTCGGGTTCTTAGTGAATTGGGTTCAATTTTAACCCATACTGAAATTTGTAATTTTTTTTCAACCCAACTAAGCCTGAACCCGTGATGAGCCGGGTTGGCTCGCGGGTTATAACCCATTTTGACGGCTCTAATATTAATAATAAAAATATAAAATAATATAATAATTATTAAAGTAATAATAATACTAAGACATATATATAAATCAACGAATATTAATCAAAGACCCAACAACTACTGCACAAGGCAATACAAATACACAATACACAATCATATGTGTTTCAAACCATATGCGTTTCTCTCCCAAAATACAACAACTCGTCAGATCGATTGAGTGGAGCGAATGATCACTGAACCTTATGAACACCACTGTTTTAAGAGATAATATAGAGAAGGAAAGAAGAACACTCTTGAGAAAACTCTAGTGTTTATTATGTCTGTTGTTGTCTTTTCCCATGCACCTAAATGGTATTTATAGGTAGGAAAAAGAGACACAACAAGAATAAATAGTAATAAGAATATAGCCGTTAGTCATAAATGACATTAACCCATAAAATTAAAAGTCCATAAAAATATTAATAACAATAGAATTTTATTTTAATTATTTTTTTTAAATTATAATAAAATATTTCCAACAAATTCTATGTTGCAAAAATATGCTACTTCCATCTTGTAAAGAAATTTGTTAAGCAAAAGACAAAGTCAGATAAAGGATCTCTTAAACAAAGAACTAAATTTATTTTTCGTTTGGCAATTAGTTGAACTAAGCATTGTAAATTTCGCAAGAATTGCTTAATTCAAACAACAATGCAGTTTGGACAAATGAAGGAAATGCAAATTGCCAAAAAAAATATAAGTACATCAACTATTGCGATGTTGCATAATGAAAAAAAAAACATTTCTTGTTACATGGTCTACATTTAATGCATCCATGAATGTCAAGCTCTTCAGAAGAAATAAAAATGATTAAAAAGAGCTCAAGTAGCTTAAGGACCAAAAGTGAGTTTATAACTACTATTTTCTTCAAAGGTTATATGAATAAGAGAGTGATGACTATTTTTCAACAACCATTTCCAGCAAGTGTACTGGTACATAGTAGTATCAACAAGTGTCGTATCCACAAGGATTTAGCAAGTATATTGGTAGTTTGATTTTTATGTTTTTGTTTGATAAAAGGTGCAAGTAAAATTAAACAGTAGTTTATTATAGATTGAGTGGAGTAGGGGATATGAATTGATTTCATTTTATCTTCTACTACACCACTATCATCTTGTTTACTTACTTTGCAAGTCATTCAATGTCTTGAGAGTACTCTTTCCACGTAGATCTAGGTTCATCTCTGAATGCACTAGAACCTAAGGACTCCAAACCCTAGTGTGATCTCTCTACTCTTGGTAGAATGAGTCCTTGCATTAATGTGCAAGACAAACTCCTCCAACATTCACTCTGGTATGCCATGAAGCATTTGGTACACGTATGATGATTTGATTGGATCACAGTTTGGACCGGTTTCTCAACTCAAAATCCAAGCCAATTAAATAGATGAGTGATTAAGTCATCATTAAGCATAAATCAAACCACAAACAATTGAATGAAAGCAAAGATAAATACCAAAGAAGTAGAAGTGAATAGAATCAGAATTGATTACATCAAACCTGGACACGAGGGAGTTCAGCTACTCATAGAATATTATAATGCAATTCCAGCAGCATCTACACTAAGAGCACCTCCCTCGTGCCTCACAACCCTATTATGTCCTAATACTACATTATGGAGCCTTCACTCAATGCTTAAAATGAAGACTCAAGGTCTTTATTTATAGGAATTTTTGGGTGGTGCTCAGCCACAGGGGTTACTTCACAAGTGAGTTTCCTCCTCAGCTCAGCCCCTTGTCTTGGTGCTTAGCACGTGACCTTTCCTTCTTGGAAGGGTTTCCTTGGCTGCTCAGCCTCATGGATTCGGGCTCCAAGTTTCCTTGCAAAGAGGGTTTCCTCACGAGGCTCAGCTCCATTCCTTATGCTCAGCCAAAAAGTCCAAAATATGTTGTCCTATATTTTTTACTTCCATGGCTCAGCTCTAGTATTGTGACTCAGCTGCATACTTGATATTTTCTTTTATTTTCTCTGCAAAACAACATAATAGCATTATAATTCATAAAACTCTATTTTTCAATATCTCATTCTATATCTTAAACTAAAGATATTTGTTTTGTACACAAATAGTACCATTTAATACATGATAAGTGTCAATTTCAAACGAAAAATTTACTTCTTGACAAAAATTTACTTCTTGACAAAACTTTACTTCTTGATATTTATTAGAGAAATTGTGTTGTATAATGGCAAAACATTCCTAATAAACCTTCTAAGTCAATCAATAACTTCAAAAAGAACATTGTTTATAAAAAAAAACAAGAAGGGAGAGCATTACTCTTACCTTCCTCAAAATATAATTAACCTATCTAGTAAGTAAACATGTGATCTGGATCACAATCATTCAAACCTCTTATGTTATTAAAGTGTGCATGTTTGACAAAAAATAATAACTGTTGTTACTTGTTCAATTTATTGATGTATGAAATGTAGTTAATAAATTACTAATAATAGTATAACTGATTAAATAAAACTAAATTTAAAATTATAAAGAACTCAAAGTACATTTTTATTTTTAATCCTTAAAAGTTTATATATATATATATATATATATATATATTGAAATAGAAATGATTATTCAATTTATAAGATATATATTTAGTTTAAAAGTGCAGTAGTTCTAAAGAAATTAGTTTGAAATATATTTGCATTGAACTGAATTAGATTTAGATTGCCTAACAGACTGAATTATTTTAAAATTTGAATTGAATTGGTATTTTAATTTAACTTTTATATGGCCATTACTTCTAACTAAAACTACTTAATGAAATTGTAATTTAAAGAGTTAAAGAATATTTTAATCTAAGTCAAAATAAAATATTTATTGATAATAATTTAAACAATTTTTATAATTTATTCAATTTTTTTTAAATAGTTCAATTTGGTTCAATTCAATTCCTTTTATTAATTATAAATTTAAATTGTGAAACTACTTCTAGAATTCAGTTATTTATTTATTTTATACATTATCAGAAATACAAATATGAAAAATGTATCATTTTAATTTTTTTATTTTTTATTTACTTAAATTGGCATCTAGAAGAAGAACCCAAAGATAACCTCTAATAAAGAAAAAGTCAACGAAATTTAAGTCTCATTTATATCATAGAAGTTCGAAATATGAGAGTAGTATAATAAATTTACTGATATGTGTTCATTATTATTATTGATTGCAATTTTTTCAGATTTTGTTTTGTAAAGAAACGAACTGAGATAAATAAAAATAAAAATATGGTCCATTCTGTAATGTACAAACAACATATAAAATATACACAGGACCACACAGCCAATAAATTTTCTTTAGTAGGCTTGACGTACTCAGTCGGCACGCCTACAAAGCTTATGCAAACTCGAGGACCAAAGCTTCTTAAAATTCAATTTCTTTTTTAATTTTTTTCATACCAACGTGTTATATTCTTTTGGCTTTTGCTGGTTATAGTTTGTAAATTTGATCTGAAATTAATGTGTAATCTTTCTTTTTCTGGAAAATTGTTCCCTCTTGTACTTCACATATATGCATACAGAGAAAATCCTACTTTAGGTACGGTACGTTAACGGGTAAGGTACAGATAATAGTTCTTCATATCTTATCTATCGGATAAATATCGACCCCTTTATATATGTTTAAATATCCATTATGTGAATACCTGCATATTTTTTTAATATCTATGGATATCCATAAGTATCCATAGGTATTTACAAAAAGAAATTAATATTTAAAAATATATTTTAACAATAAATTTAAATAAAAATACAATACATAATATTTATAAATTTCAAACAAAGAGCAAATAACTCATTTAAATAATATTGAATGATAATTTATAAAGAAATGATGAAGATTTTTTAAAACCAATTAATAAAAGATAACTCATTTAATTTTAATGTGTTAATGTTTTGATCATGTTTTTTTATTTATTTTTTATTTAAATTAAAATATAGTGGGTACTTACCCTTTTTAAGTGGTCGGATTTCATTTAAATCTACATAGTAGAGTTAATGACCATGGTTAAATTAATCTATCGTCAAATTACATTTAATAAATTCTAATTTATAGGAAAATTTACATCCAACATGGGTTACGTTAACCACTACTAAGAAATCTGACATTCCAAAATTCATCGATCATTACATGAAAATTTATTAAATTATATATATTTTTAAAATAAATATAAAATACGACAAAATCATACTAAATTATTGTTCTGGTACATCCAATAAGTCACACACCGCTTATAAGTCGAGGTCAAACGTCTCAGTCGAGGACAAGGGTAGTTGTCGTCCCTACAGACGACGCCAGTGTTCCGATCCGACCCAAGTCGATCCGGCATCATCGCTAGGAACAATCACTGCATTTCTGACTATTGTCCGCTTTAGAACATGAAATTCCGTCATGTTTTTGTCCTTAAAAGGTGTTTTAGACGATGGAATAAGTATTTAAAATGCACTTGACTGACCTCAACCTCTAAATAATGTGAGACTTATTGGGTAAACAAAAACATTTATGATAAAAATTACATTCCACAAAACATTGACAAATTATATTTATTATTAATTAAGTTTTAAATATTTTATAACTTTAAGTATTTTTAATTAAATATTATTAAAATTTTGTTCTATGTCTGTAAAATACTTTTAAAATTTTGGTTTAAATATTTTACTTTTTGATTTTATAATTAATGGGATGATATGTTTTTCATTTTCAATGAACTTATTTTTTCTTTTATTAATTTTCTTCAAATTACTAACTAATCCGTTCTTTCTTTTTCCATGAATAAGTTAATCAGTTGGAAAAAATTGAAAAAAAAATGAATTAATTGAAAAATTAAAGAAAAAAAATAAAAAATACCACATAATTCAATTTAGTGGCGAATCTTGATCAATAATTTTGGAAAGCCAAAATAATTTAGTATAAGTGTAACTCCAAAAAATATCACACATTAGATAGTCCTATATTTGAAGACGTTTTATTGAATCACCTTCCAAATAATAAATATGAAACTCCTCACATGTGTAATTATTCTTTGAATCTTAATCTTAAGAAAAAGTTCCTCTAATTGAACAATCACATTAGTAGTATCATGCTTCCATGTAAAGAAGTTGAATCTATTCTTTTAAAAAATAAATATATTTTTTTATTTTCATCAATATATATATGTATATATATAAGTTTAAGATTAAAAATGATTTATCATAATCAAATAAAAAATTCAAAGACACAATCATTAAAAGAAAAATTTATGACAATCAAGTCACAATTAAAACCGGTTATGAAAAAACACAATATTATTTTTTCTTTTATATTCATAAAAAATGAATATATAAAGGTTCATGAAATTAAAAAGATGATACTAACTATTAAACTAATATTTCACTTATCAAGTGAGACAAAAAAGAATTACTTTTTTTCTTAAAAAATGGAAGAAACCAGATGGAATAATGAAAGTAAAGTAAAAACAATAAGTCTGTATTTAACTTACTTTCTTTTTCATAAAAAGATGTGAGTGTGAAAGATAAGTACAATATTTGATAAACTCAAAAAACAATAAAAATAAAATAAAAAATATCTTAATAAATATTTTTAGTCTTTATTATACTTTATTTTATATATTATTATTTATTAATATTAAATGTTGCATTATAAAAAATATAAAAAAGATATGTAATTTAATTTTCATCAATTTTCAATGTATATCCTATACATAATTTAAAAACTTTAAAAATTTGAAATATATAAATATATACTAATTTTAAAATTTTCTAAAAATTTTGGGAAGCCATAACCCGTCCCTTAAAGGATCCATTCAGTGGCGGAACTTCAACAAAAATTTTAGGACACCAAATTATATTTGTTATATATAAATTATTTTTTTGAGTTAAAAAAAGTTTTCATTTTCTTACATCATTTTTTCTATTCAAAACAAGCACTCATAACAATAGAATCCAAAAAATATGACAATAATATATATAAAAAAGTAGCATAAAATTTATCATCAACAATAATATATTAAAAAAAAGGAGCAAAAGTTACTTTCCGGGATCACATTCTAAAGCATTTAAAAATTCATTATATACAACTTTAGGAACTTTAGAGAGTTCTTTTTCATTTTCTTCAATTTTTGGATTCTCATAAAGTTTCTAAGGTTTATATGACATAGATGTACTTTTTTCATCTTCATCACAAGCCTTCCATTTAAAAAAAATCAATTATTTTACTCTTTGCCATAATTTTTCTAATATAAATTTGTCACCCCTCACCTATTTAGAAAAATATTAAATTATGAATATCCTAAACTAAATTTTAAAACCAAGACTCAATATTCCAAGAAAAATAATAACTTGTAGATTATTAAATTCCCTTATCTTAGATATTCATAATCTTGTTCTTCACTTATACGACTTAAAAGTCTAAAATAGCTCTATCTACTTAAAAAAGAGTTTGATGAACAATTAAAGCATGATTCTATGATCTTTAACCGATAGAGATATGCCTAAAGCGTAAAAAAGGCACATATTACTTCGAAAAAAAAAGAGTAAAAAATAAATTTATTCAAAAGAAGAAATTGTTCAATCCAAAATATTCCTTAACTCCTCAATTTTTTTCTGGTGCAATTTGATTTTGAAAGTAATACAAAATTGATGATGAAAATTGAAATAGAAACAAAAAAAGAGGAAGAGATAGAGACACAAAAAAAAAACCAAATAAAGAAGTAAAAGAAATTATAATAAAAAAGAAAAACATAATTTTTAAATTTAAAAAAGGTTTTTTAAACTAAATTAATATAAATAAAATTATAATATATAAAATATTTTTTAAAAATATATAAAAAATTAGAAAAAAAAAAAACATAATTTTTAAATTTAAAAAAGGTTTTTTAAACTAAATTAATATAAATAAAATTATAATATATAAAATATTTTTTAAAAATATATAAAAAATTAGAAAAAAAAAATGTTGGAGGGAGCCATGCTCCCCTATGTCAACACTAAGTTCCGCCCCTGGATCCATTAACCTCAAAATCAAAAAATAAGACATTTAGACAAAAATTAAAAAAAAAAAAAATATTATCAACACTGAATCAAACAAATAGTTTTAATACATAATTATGTTCAAAACTTTATCAAGCAAACTTAAAAAGAATTTCCATAGTTTAAGCAAGATAAAAGCACTTGA